>MDSV01111622.1_pt1 | contig 19895 bp, 23 predicted proteins | sample 810851 | NCBI WGS metagenome assembly MDSV01 (sample SAMN05326640, study PRJNA326480) | marine metagenome | isolation source: seawater | place: Atlantic Ocean: North East | collected 2012 | reverse complement strand
TTCAAGCAGCACCCACCTCTAGCCTCCAAGAACTATTATAGCAGTAATGATTTCTAATCTACAAGAAAAGATTAAAATTTATTTTTCTCTTTGATTGTCAGCTTCAAAAACACCTAGGACGTGAAAATCTTGACAATGTAATCCTAATTCTTCTAAAGATTTTTGTACTTTCTCGTCTTCTATATGGCCATCCAAATCACACAAAAAAAAGAATGAATCAAAAGAATTTTTTTCTGGATAACTTTGTAACTTAGTTAAATTCACTCCATTTATCGCAAATCCTCCTAGAGATTGATACAAGGCAGCTGGTTTACTTTTTAACTTAAACAAAAAAGAAGTTATATACTTTTTGTTTCCAAAATCTGGTTGCAAAATATTTTTTCCCATTATTAAAAATCTAGTTAAATTACCTTTTTCATTCTCTATATTTTTTTCAATAATTTCTAAATTGTAAGTTTTGGCACTTAAAGAAGACGCAATCGCTCCTTTTGATTTATTTTTTTCTTTAGCAATCATCTCAGCCGATCCAGCAGTATCAGCCCTTACATGTTCAACTAAATTGTTCATTTTTATAAATTTTGAACATTGTGATAATGCTTGACCATGAGAATATACATCTTTTATATCAGAAATTTTCACACCTGGTATTCCAAGTAAATTATGTTCAATTTTTTGAAAATATTCAGAATAAATATTTAATCTATATTCAAAGATAAGATACTCTATACCAATATTCCCTGTTATTCGGTTTGATTCTGGAATAATAATCTTTGAACTGGGGTCCTTAGAGGCTTTTGCAAAACATTCATCAAAAGTTTTGCAAGGTATGATTTCAGCTTTTGGTTCTATTGATAAAGCTGCTAAATGTGAATATGCGCCAAATGTGCCTTGAAAATAAATTTTACCCATTATGATTTATATTCCATAATTTTTTTTATCGCCACAAAATCCTCCTCAGTATCGACCCCTATTGGAGATGATTTAGCAAGAGCAACATTGATGTTAATACCATTATCTAGAGCTCTTAGTTGTTCTAAATTATTTTCAACTTCTTTAGGGGACTGATTGTAAGAAACAAAATTTTTTAGCGTTTCTTTTTTATAACAATATATACCTAAATGATGATAAATATTTTCACATGTTCCCTCAATTTTTCTCATAAAATTAATTGCTTCAGGAAAATTTAAATTGTTTAAGTTTTCTTTTGTTGTCACTTTTACAACATTTTGATTTTTAATTAATTCTTTATTTAATATTTTTGAAGCTAGAGTTCCTAATTGAGCATTATTTTTAATCATTTGATCATTTAAATTTCTAATATCTTCTATATTCATCAAAGGCTCATCACCTTGGAGATTCAATATCAAATCAATATTAGAGCTATTGAATTTTTGTAGAGCCTCGTAAATTCTATCTGTCCCAGTTTTATGAACATTTTTTGTCAATATAGCTTGACCACCATTTCCTTTAACATCATCAATTATCTCTTTATCTTCAGTTGCTACTAGTACTTCTCCAATATTTGCTTCCTCAGCTTTCTTAAAAACATGTGAAATTATTGATAAACCATTGATTTTCAATAACGGCTTACCAGGCAATCTTTTTGCAGACAATCTAGAGGGAATTATAATTAATGTTTTCATTAGTCTTTTTTATTTATTATTACAATATAAACAGAGGCAAAATTGTACATCAAAATATATAAGCAATTTTTAATTTATAGTGTTATACGTTCAAAATAATTTTTTATAAAATGGATTCTTTTGAAATTAATAAGATAGTTGCTGCTATATTAATGGTTGCACTTCTTGTAATAGGTATCGGGAAGTTGTCTGATATTATATTTCATGTAGAAAAACCAAAAACGCCAGGTTATGCGGTGAATGTAGATCAAGCAGTAGCATCCAGTTCCCAATCAAGCTCAGAAACTGATGATGAAAAAATTGATATAACTGCACTAATGGCTATGGGAGATCTTACTACTGGAGAAAAAGTTTTTAAAAAATGTGCAGCTTGTCACTCCATTGTTAAAGATGGAAAAAATAATATCGGTCCAGCTTTATACAATGTGGTTGGTAGAAAAGTTGGCGACATTAGTGATTACAAATATTCAAAAGCACTTGCTGGTTATGGAAAGGTTTGGACCTTTGAAGAATTAAATGGCTATTTAATAAGACCAGCTAAATGGATCAAAGGAACTAAAATGGCTTTTGCAGGACTAAGAAAAGAAAAAGATAGAGCGTCCGTAATTTTATACTTAAATCAAAATTCGGATAACCCACTACCATTACCTTAATTTTTCAAAGCAATAAAGTAACACCGATTTTTGCACATGAATTCTGTTTAAAGCTTGTTGCCAGACATTTGAGTTTTTACTTACAAATACATCCTCATCAACCTCTGACCCTCTAGGTAAGCAATGAAGAAAAATGAAATCTTTCTTTGCTAAACTGACTAATTTTTTATTGATTTTAAATTTTTTAAAACTATCTAATTTTTTAATCTTATCAACTTTATCATTCATAGATATTACTTTGTCTGAAAAAATAACATCAGCTTCATTAACAGCTTTTTTTGGATCATTATAAATTAAAATTTTGTTTTTATTATTTTTGATATACTTCATAATTTTGTTGTTTGGTTGGTAATTATTTGGACAACCAATATTCAATTTAAATGAAAATTTTATTGATGCAGCAATTAAAGAATTTAAAACATTGTTGGAATCTCCAATCCAACAAATATTTAATTTTGATATTGGTTTTTTTTTAATTTCTTCAACAGTAAAAACATCTGACAAAATTTGTGTCGGATGAGATGAGGGACTTAGTCCATTAATAATAGGAATCGATAAATATTTTCTAAATTCCTCTAACTTTTCATCACTACCTGTTCTAAGCATGAAAGCATTTCCAAAACTTGATAATATCTTGGCTGTATCACTAATACTTTCTCCTCCCTTTGATAGATGTAATTCATCCGGTCTAAGAGTTAAAGTGCTTCCACCCAATTGTTTTATTGCTAGATAAAAACTTAACCTTGTTCTTAAACTAGATTTTTCAAACATTTGAATCAATAGTTTACCTTTTAAAGGTGCGCCTTTATCAACTTCAAGATTATTGAGTTTTTTTCTACCTATTTTTCTTTTTTTAGCATCAATTAAAATCTTTCTTAAGTCTTTAGCTGAGATGTCTTTTAAATTTATAAAATGTTTCATTTTAACTTAACTTATCACAAACTTTATTTATAATCTTTAAAGCTTGATCTATTTCTATTTTTTTGACATTTAGAGGTGGCAAAATACGAACAACATTTTCTGCTGCACGAATAGTCAATAGTTTATTATCCATCAGTTTTTTAATAAATTTATTTTGTTCTTTATGAAGCTGAATACCTATTAATAACCCTCTGCCTCGTATTTCTTTAATAATATTTGGAAAATTTTTTTTTAGCTTTTTTAATTCATTATGGAAATAATTTGAATTCTTTTTTACATTGTTTAAAAAACTTTTTTTATGAATAATATCCATCACTGTGCTTGCTACAACCATAGCATTTGGATTCCCCCCAAAAGTTGAACCATGTGTCCCTGGAGTCATTCCGGCAGCAACTTTTTTATTCATCAAAACTGCCCCAATAGGAAAACCACCTCCAATGCCTTTTGCAATCGGAACAATATCTGGCTTAACTCTTGACTGTTCAAATGCAAAAAAATCACCACTTCGTCCTACTCCACATTGAACTTCATCCAAGATTAATAATATCTTTTTTTCGTCACAAATTTTTCTTAAATATTTGAGACATTTATCTGGTATGGGTTTTATACCTCCCTCACCCAATATAGTCTCAACCATTATTGCTGCAGTATTTTTTTTAATTTTTTTTTTTATATTTGGAAATCTTGGCTTTGAATCTTTAAAATTTATATGATCAAAACCAGGAACCTTAGGCCCAAAACCCTCTGTCATTTTTTTACTACCACTTGCATAAATTGCTGCAATAGTTCTTCCATGGAAAGAATTTTTTATACAAAGAATTCTATTTTTTTTTGTTTTTCCTATAGAATAGAAATATCTACGAGCTACCTTTATACTTGCCTCTGTGGCTTCTGCTCCCGAATTAGAGAACATTACATAATCAGCAAATGTTTTTTTGCATATCTTTTTAGCTAATTTTTCCCCTTCTGGGATAATAAAAGCATTTGACACATGCCAAAGTTTTTTGGTCTGTTGATTGATTGCTTTAACTAATTTTGGATGTGCATGCCCTAATGAGTTGACAGCAATACCTTGGACGAAATCAAGATATTTTTTACCTGTCGTTGAATATAAATAACTACCTCTACCTTTCTTAAAAGATAATTTTTTTCTATTGTAATTTTTTGCTAAATAGCTCATTTCTAATTTAACCTTCTATAAATTAAAATATTTGGATGCAAGTTGTGATTGTATTTCTTTAAAAAATTTTTATTATAAGATTGTTAATAACTGCAAATAATTACTTGTTTATCAAAAATAGATAACAGTATATTGTGTAATCAAGAATATTAAACACATTATATAGAAATTTATGAGTTGGACAGATGAAAAAGTTGCAAAATTAAAAGAGTTGTGGGGTAAAGGAAATACCGCAAGCCAAATTGCAGAAATTATTGGTGGTATTAGTAGAAATGCAGTCATTGGCAAAGCTCATAGACTAAAATTATCTGCAAAAATAAAAACGCGTACTGCTACTTCAAATCTTAATTTTGAAAACTCTACCAATTCAAAAAATAGTAAAATTAAAAGAGGAAGAAAAAGCCGTTTTAGTTCCTTAATTATCGAAAAAGATTTTGAACCAGAAAATCCTAAACAATTAGAAGAATTAACTGATAATGATTGTAAATATCCCATAGGTCACCCTAATGAAAAAAATTTTTATTTTTGTGGAAGAACTTCCTTAAAAGATTTTAGTTATTGCAAACTTCATCTTTTGTATTCATATCAAGATCGTATTAGCAAAAACAAAAAAGATGATCAAGTTGATAAAGATGAGGTACCAGAATTTATTGAAAAAAAAATTAAATCAGCTTAATTTTAACTGATCTTATGTTTTAATCGTTTTTTGATGTATATTTTTTTGTAGAAAATTGCCCACCCTCTCTCCACATAAATGAATATTTTTTTACCTCTTCAATAAAAAGCTTATTACTAGGTACCCCTAAATCAAAATTTGTTTTATATTTTCCTGATATAATATTGTCATATTTTAACAATCTTAATTGATCCTCTGTTAATAAAGGTTTTGGCATTAATTGAAAAACTTTTGCAGATAAATTTGCTAAAATTAAAGGTAAAGGAATTAAGATTCTTTTCTTATCAATTACTTCCAAGAGTTTAATAATAATTTCCTTAAAAGTTAACACTTCTGGACCAACACATTCAATTATTTGAGAATTGATGTTTTTTGAAATCGAATGAAATATAATATCTGTTAAATCAGAACAATGGATTGGCATAAATTTCGTGCTTCCCGAGTAATATAAAGGAAATATTGGAAACAATTTTAACATAGTCATAAAAGTAGTAGTAAATTTATCATCTACTGAGTACACTATAGATGGTCTTAAAATAGTTGTTAAAGGGAAGTTATCCAGAATTTTTTTTTCTCCCTCTAATTTACTTTGAGCATAATTAGAGTCGGTTGCTAAATTTATACCTAATGCTGACAAATGTACGAACTGATCTAATTTGTATTCTTTACAAAGCTTAGCTAAAATTGAAGGAAAGATTGAATGAATATTCTTAAATGTGTTTCCTTTCTTTTTTTCATACAAAATTCCTATTAAATTTATGCATATGTCGCTGTTTTTAAAAAGTTTTCTTATTATTTTTTCATCAAATATACTAGCCTCGACAACATCTATATAACCAGCATTCGCTTGTGTCTTAATTATATAGCTTTTTTGGTGAATATTTCTCGTGACTACTGTTACTCTATAGTTGTTTTTCGTCAACTTTCTGATGAGATGCCTCCCAATTTGACCGCTACCGCCAAAAATTAGACAATTTTTTGCTTTCATATATAAATATTTAAAAATGAGTATTCAAATTAAAGTTTACAAAAATGATTTACCAGATGATTTGAAATTAGGCAATCTAATAGCTGTAGATGGTGAATTCATGGGATTAAATGTAAGACGTGACCCTCTTTGCTTAATTCAAATTTCATCAGGAAATAATGACGCTCATATAATTCAATTAGATAGGTCAAACTACAATGCCCCTAACTTAATAAGAATATTAGCTGACAGTTCCGTATCTAAGATTTTTCATTTTGGAAGGGCTGATATTGCACACATAAAATATTATCTTAAAACTGATACTAATAATGTTCTTGATACAAAAATTGCTTCAAAACTTGCAAGATCTTATTCAGATAGTCACTCATTAAAAACTTTAATTAAAGAATTTATAAATATCGATATTAGTAAACAATTTCAAAATTCTGATTTCGGAGGCAAATTATCAGACTCACAATTAAAATATTGTGCAAATGATGTAATTTATTTACATAAAATTCATGAGGAATTAAATAAAATTTTAGAACGAGAAAAAAGAATAAATCTATATAAAGATTGTTTAAATTTTTTAAAAACGAGAGTAGAACTTGATCTTGCTTTATTTAAAGATGATATCTGGTCTCATTAAAAAAAAAAGATGAAAAAAAATTTTAACAGAATAGCTAAAAATGTTATTGATTTAGAAATTGAGGCATTAAAAAAAGTTAAGGATTCTCTGGGTAAATCTTTCAATGAAGCAATTGAAACAATTAAAAATTGTCAATCAAAAGTGATCCTATGCGGTGTTGGAAAAAGTGGTTTAATAGCCTCAAAAATTTCCTCTACACTATCATCAGTTGGAACACCTTCTTTTACACTTTCAGCAAGTAATAGTTCCCATGGTGATCTTGGTGCCATATCAAAAAAAGACATTTTAGTTTTAATAAGCTATTCCGGTAACACTGAAGAATTAAAAAATATTATTCAATATGCAAATAGAAACAGAGTTAAACTTATTGGCATAATGTCAAAAAAAAATTCTTTATTATATAAAAATTCTAATATTAAAATATTGATTCCTGAAGTTAATGAGTCAGGTTATGGAATTGTTCCTACGTCAAGTACAACAGCGCAGTTAGCGATTGGTGACGCTATTGCAATATCATTAATGTATCAAAAAAAATTTAGTAAATTAGATTTTAAAAAATTTCACCCTTCCGGAACTTTAGGTAAGAAACTAAAAACAGTTGAAGACTTAATGATAGTTAGAGAAAGAATTCCATTTATTAATGAAAATTCAACTTTAGCTGAAACCATTAAGATTATAAATTCAAAAAAACTTGGGGTAGTTGTAATTAGGAATAAAAAAAAAGAAACCAGTGGAATTTTTACTGATGGTGACATTAAAAGAACTATCCCAAAAAAAAATGTTTCAATTAATAGTTCAATAATTAAATCATTGATGACTAAAAATCCTATTTCTATAGACAAGGATGATTTAGCAGTAAAAGCACTTGAATTAATTAACAGAAAGAAAATTACAAGTCTTTGTGTACACAACAAATCAAACAAAAAAAAAACTATTGGAATACTACATATTCATAACCTAATAAGTGCAGGGATAATCTGATTAATGAGAAATAAAACTATTGTTCAATTTTTTTTGTTAACACTTTTAATATTAATTTCTTTTTTTATATTAAATTTTTATCTAAAAAAAAATATAGAAGTTAATCAGACAAATAAACAATCAACAAATGTTAATACTAATGAAAATATAAATAATAAAGGCAATATTATTGAGAATATTAAATATATTTCTAGTAATACTAAGGGTGATATCTATGAAATATTTGCGGATTATAGTGAAGCAAGTATTGAGAATCCTGATTTGATGTTTTTAAAAAATGTCAAAGCTAATATAAAATTGAAAAATAAAGAGATAATTTTTTTAACTTCTGAATATGCAAATTTTAATTCAAAAACATTTGAAACGACTTTTATTAATGATGTAAAAATTACCCGTACGAATGAAACTATAACCGGAAATGAATTATACTTAGTTTTAGATAGCAATGAAGAAAGTGGACAAATCAAAGGAAATCAATCTAAAAAAGAAGAGAATATATTAAGAATGTCACATAATATTTTGGTTCAAAGGCCTGGATCAACTTTAAAAGCTGATGTAATTGAGATTGATTTAATTACAAAAAATCTAAAAATTTATATGCTAAATAAGAACAATAAAGTAAAAGTAAAAACTAAATTAAATTAATCTTATGGCCGTAATAAAAAAATTCAGAATAACAAAAATTAAAAATGATAAACCTTTAATCTCCTTAAAAAAAATTTCTTTATCTTTTAAAAAGAATCATCTTATCTTAGATAATATTTCTCTAGATGTTTCAAAAGGACAAATCATTGGATTATTAGGTCCAAATGGAGCTGGAAAAAGTTCATTAATGAATCTGATTACAGGTGCAATTAAACCAAACTTTGGTGACATAATAATAAAAAATAAAATCATAACTAGCTATCCAATCTATGAAAGAACAAAAAAATTTAAAATTTCGCTTGTTCCTCAAATAGGTGGATATTTTTCTGATTTAACTGCAGAAAATAATTTAAATGCAATAGGTGAAATTTTAATAAAAGATGAAAAATATAGAAAAGTTAAAATAGAAGAATTAATTTCAAAATTTGAGCTTGATGCTGTAAGAAAAGTTGAAGCTAAATTTTTAAGTGGTGGTATGAAGCGTCGATTGGTAATAAGCATGGCGTTGTTAGGTGATCCAGAAATATTATTAATGGATGAACCGTTGGCAGCTTTAGATCCTCAAACAATCCAAATGCTGCAATCAATAATTATAAGATTACAATCAGAATATAATTTAACAATTCTTATTACCGATCACCAAGCTAGAGATTTATTGGTAGTTTGTGATAAAGCAATTATATTATCTAATTCAAAAATAGTTGCTGAAGGAACCCCTAATCAACTTATGCAAAATGAAAATGCTGCGAAATACTATTTTGGTGAAAATTTCAAATTTAAATAAGAAACTTAAGTGAAAAAATTTATTTTAGTTAATCAAAAAATTGATCTCTATAAAAAAAAATCTATTTACGTTGAAGGTGACAAATCTTTAAGTATCAGATTTGTGTTACTATCTTCTTTGAGCGCTGGAAAATGTATAGCCACAAATGTATTAAAATCTGAAGATGTTATAAGCGCTATCGAATGCTTAAGAAAGTTAGGTGTAAAAGTTAATTTAATTAATAATACTTGTGAAGTTTTTGGAAAAGGATTGTATGGCTTTAAACCAAAAAAAAATACAATTTTAGACGCTGGTAATTCTGGGACTGTTGCAAGACTAATATGTTCAATTTTAATTAATCTAAATTCTAAAATTAAAATTACAGGAGATCAATCACTTAAAAAAAGAGATATGTCTAGAATTACAAAACCCCTTAAACAATTTGGGGTAAATATTAGAGACAACAAGGGTAAACTTCCTATTTTAATAAATGAGTCAAAATTACTTAAACCAATTACATATTTCGAAAATTTAGGATCCGCTCAATGTAAATCAGCCATAATGATGGCTGCTTTAAAAGTGGAAGGGACCACAAAATTAAAATGTTTGCCTTCAAGAAATCATACTGAGTTAATGTTTAAAAATGCACTAAATATTCCAATAAAAATAAAAAAACAAAAAAATTATGATTTAATTAATGTCACAGGTTTAAAAAAACTTAAAAAATTTAATTACAAAGTTCCTGGAGATATTTCTTCTGCCTCTTTTTTTATAGTTCTTACTTTGTTATCAAAAAATAAATCATTAATGATTAAAAATATTAATATCAATCCTTCAAGGATAGGTATTATCAAAATACTAAATATGATGGGTGCTGATATAAAATTTTTTAATGTGAAAGAGTATAAAGGTGAAAAAATTGGTGATATTTACATCAAATCAAAAAAAAGTCTAAAGTCTATTTCATTAAATCCTAAATTTAATAGTTCAGCGATAGATGAGTTTTTATTAATTTTTTTAGTCGCAAGCAAATGTAATGGTATAAGCACGTTTAAAAAATTAAGTGAATTAAATAAAAAAGAGTCAAAAAGATTAGATTGGGGAATTAAAATTTTAACATTGATGGGCATCAAAGTAAAAAAAATCAAAAACGATGGTATCAAAATTTGGGGAGATCCTAATTTAAATTTAAAAAAAGAAATTACTATAAAAAATTTCCTTAAAGACCACAGAGTTTTTATGACTTCCATGATTGCTGCTTTATCATTTGGTGGAATTTGGAATATTTTTGACCCAAATTCTTCTAAAACTTCATTTCCTTCTTTTTTAAAAATATTGAAAAATTTAGGTGCTAAATTTTAATGAATAAGATTATTCAAGTAGCAATAGACTCACCTGCTGCAGCTGGAGCCGGCACTCAAGCAAAATTAATTGCGAAACACTATAGGCTCTTTTATCTTGATACAGGAAAAATTTATAGGTTCATTGGCAATCTTAAAATCAAAAATGAAAAGAAATTTAATTATTCTTTTATAAGAAAACAAATAAAAAAAATTAAATTGAAAAATCTACAAAATAAAAATTTGTTGTCTGATAAAGTTGCTATAGAAGCATCAATAGTTGCAAAAAATCCAAAAATAAGAAAGATAATTTATGATTTTCAAAAAAAGTGTGCCTATAAACCGCCTAAAAAATTTCATGGCAGTATTCTGGATGGAAGAGATATTACTAGCGTAATTATGAAAGATGCAATGTTTAAATTCTTTATAACGGCAAATATCAAAACAAGAGCTTTAAGAAGGTTTAAAGAATTAAAATCTTCAAATAAAAAAATTACGTATAAAGAGGTACTCAAAAGCATTAAAAAACGTGATAAAAGTGACTATAATAGAAAATTTTCCCCATTGAAGAAAACAAAAGATTCGATCTTGATTAATACAACAAATTTATCTAAAAGATCATGTTTTTTAAAAATAAAAAATATAATGGATAAAAAATTAAACAAGTAATGGAAATATATAAAGATCTCTCAAATCCCGCTTCAAAGGAATTCGAAAAACTACTTAACACTCAGCTATCAAAAAATCATATTGAAGAAGGCAAAATCATAGAGGGTAAAATAGATAAAATAACTGAGAAGTTTTGCTTTTTATCAATTCCTGGACTTAAATCTGAACCGGTTTTAGATATTAATGAACTTAAAAGCATGGGTTTGAGTGATAAGATAAAAGTTGGTGAGACAATTTCTGTATTATTAGAAAGAATTGAACATCCAAAAACTGGTGAAATAGTAGTAAGTGCATCCAAGGCTGCAAAAATACGTGGATGGAAAAAGCTCGTTGAAGCTTGGGAAAAAAAAGAACCGATTATGGGAAAGATTATTTCAAAATGCAAAGGAGGTGCAATTTGTGAACACATTGAAACTGGCTCTTTAATGTTTCTGCCAGGATCACAAATTAGTGATAAGCCTTTAAAAGATATAAGTCATTTAATGAATGAACCTCAAAAGTTTGCAATAATCAAACTCGACATGGTGAGAGGTAACTGCTGTGTTTCAAGAAGAGAAATTATTTCTTCTTTCAAAAAAGAGGATAAAGCTAAAATTATAGAAAAATATAAAGTTGGTGACATAATTAAAGGTGCTGAAGTAAAAGGCTACAGCTCTTTTGGTTGTTTTTTTAATGTAAATAACGAATTAGATGTGCTCTGTCATACTAGTGAGCTTTCATATTCAAGAGTAAATCACGCTGATGAGCTTTTTAATATTGGAGATAAAATTGATTTAAAAGTAATTTCTGTTGATAAAGAAAAACTTCAAGTAGGCTGTTCTGTAAAACAATTATCTCCAGATCCATTTGAACATATAGATAATTATGAACTTAAAAAAGTTTATAAAGTTAAAGTTGTAAAAATTATGGATTTTGGAGCTTTTTGTGAATTAGAACCTGGCTTAACAACCTTACTTCATTCAAGTGAATTAAGTTGGACAAAGAAAAATGTTTCTACAAAAAAAATGTTGAAGGTTGGAGATATGATTGATTGTGTAATTACAGATATCGACGCCCAAAAACGTAGAGTTGCCATTTCTCACAAGCTTGCTCTTGAAAATCCTTTTGAAATTTTTGAAAAAAAATACCCAGTTGGAACAATAGTTGAAGGAGAGGTTGTTAACAAAAATGAATATTCATTATTTGTTAAAATCGAAAATTTAGATATAGATGCTTTTCTTCATTGTAATGACTTAACATATTTTAATAATGGGGAAGAGGAGTTAACTAAGTATAAAAAAGGTGATAAAATAAAAGTAAAAGTTCTAGAAATTAAGGCTTCAGAGCAAAAGATAAGAGTTGGATTAAGACAAACACAACCAGATCCATTTGATTTTTTCAAAGACAAAAAAATTAATCAAACAATAACTGTTAAGGTCATATCTACTGACAATAAAGGCTTGGTTGTAAGACCTGAAAAATGTGAAATGGATTTTATAATTAAAAAATCTCAGATTGCAATTAATCCAGCAGATGCTAGGCCCAGCAGATGGACAGGTGGTGAAAAGTTAGACTGCGCCATTTCAGAAATTGAATTTGATAAAAGAAAAGTAAATCTAAGTATTAAACTTTTAGAGGAGCTTGAAAGAGCTGAGGCCTTAGAAAAATATGGATCTGAAGGATCAGGTAAAAATCTACCTTTCTCATCACTATCTGATGATTTAAAAAAAAAGGACAAAAAGAAAAAAAAAGAAGATTAAGTTGGCTATTGTAAAATCTAAGCTTTTAAAACAACTCTCAAAAAACTACCCGAATTTTCTTAAAAAAGACCTAGAAAAATTTACAAATATAATTCTTCAAGAGATTAAAAAAACTTTGAAAAGAAATGAAAGAGTTGAATTAAGAGGATTTGGTATTTTTTCAAGTAAAATTCAAAAATCTAGAATTTCAAGAAACCCCAAAACTGGGGAAAAAGTAAATACGCCTGAAAAAAAAACAATTCACTTTAAAATGTCTAAAGACTTGTTTAAAAAACTAAATAATGAAAAAGAATAAAATATTTGTTGCTTGTGATAGCACTAATATTTCTAGAGTAAAAAATATAATAAAAAAAACACAAAATACTAAAATAAAAATTGGATATAAGTTTGGATTGGAGTTTCTAAACTCAAAAAATGGCAGATCTTTTGTTTCTAAACTAAAAAAAAAATTATATTTGCTGACTTAAAACTGCATGATATACCAAATACCTGCGTGTCTGCAATAAAGGCAATAAAAGATTTAAAAGTAAATTATTTGACTATACACATAAGCTCAGGCTTGAATGCTTTAAAAGCAGCAAAAAAAGTATCAGGTAAAACTAAATTAGTTGGGGTAACTATTTTAACCTCAATAGATAATAGATCTTTAAAAGAAATTGGATTTACCAAAGATTTGAAAAAAATAGTTTATCATCAAGCTAGAATAGCCAGTAAGGCAAAATTAGATGCTATTGTTTGTAGTGCGCGAGAGGTAAAGATAGTTAAAAAAGTATTCAAAAAAGAAATAATTACCCCAGGTATAAGATTTAATACAGACAACAATGATCAAAAAAGAACTTTGACACCCAAACAAGCATATAAAAATGGCAGTGACTGGTTAGTAATTGGAAGACCAATAACCAAATATAATATAAAAAAAAATATTAAAATTCTTATCGATCATTTAGATCAATGATTAAAGGAATTAAAATATGTGGAGTATCTGATCTTGATACATTAAAATTTATTATCAATCATCCCTACCCTCCTAACTATATCGGTTTCATTACAAATTATGAGAAAAGTAAAAGATTTGTTGATTACGGAAAACTAAAGAAATTAATAAAAGTTAAAAAAAAAAATATTAATTTTGTTTCAGTTATGGTCAATCCAAGTGATGAATTTTTAAAAAAAATCCAAGATTTAAATTTTGACTATTATCAACTTTATGATGTAAGTCCTGAGAGAACAAAAAATATTAAAAAATTAAAAGAAATCAAAGTTATTTCAGCTCTTACCATTGCTAAAAAGACAGATGTCAATAAATACAAAGAATATTTAGATATATCTGAAATTATATTATTTGATGGAAAGGGATATGAAAAATCCATTGGTTTTGATCATGATCTGCTTAATAATTTACCACCTTCTTTAAATAAAATGATTGCTGGAAATATAAAAATAGAAGATATTTCAAAATTTAAATATAAAAATTTTATCATTGATATAAGCGGTTCTTTAGAAAATAATGAAGGAAAAAAAGATATTGAGAAAATTAATAAATTATTAAACCTAGCTAAAAAAATATGAAATTGAGGAAAAAAATTCCAGTGATTGATCAAACAGATAAACTTGGTTTTTGGGGTGGAAAATTTGGAGGAAATTTTTGTGCAGAAACTCTAAAAAAACCCATAGAAGATTTAGAAATTTTATTTAATAAACTTAAAGATAATAAAAAATTTATAAAAGAAAGAGATAAGTATTTCAAAAGCTGGATAGGTGTTCCAACTAGATTTATTAAACTTGAAAAGTTGACAAATCATATTGGCGGGGCTCAAATTTGGTCTAAGGTAGTTTCTGATGCAAATGGTGGGGCTCATAAAATTTACAATGCCACTGTTCACTGTTTGCTGGCAAAAAAATCTGGTAAAAAGTTTGTAATAGGCGACACAGGCGCTGGATATGCGGGTAAAATGCTAAGTATGGCAGCAAAAAAATTTGGATTAAAATGTAAAATTTTTATGGGAGCCAAAGATATCAAGAGACAACAGCCTAATGTAAGAGCAATGAAAAAAAATGGAGCAGAGGTTGTTCCTGTTTACTCGGGAAGCCAAACACTTGTAGATGCAGTTTCTGAATGTATGAGATATTGGGTTGCTAACTGTGAGAAATGTCATATGGCGGTTGGCTCAACTGTGGGTCCCTCAGTATTTGTTAGAATATGCGGATGGAGTACAAGTCAAATTTCTAGAGAACTTAAGTCTCAAATTATTGATGAATTTGGTTCAATGCCCAAAAAAATAAAACTTTATAATTGTGTTGGTGGTGGTTCTTCAAGTTTTGGTTTTTGGAATGAATTTATGGATTACAACAAAAAACAAGTTGAGTTTATTGGTGTTGAAGCTGGTGGTCCTACTAAAAGTAAAAAGCATGCGGCACCTCTTACTTATGAATCAAAAATTGGCATACTTCATGGTGCGGCTCAATATGTAAATCAAAACTCAGATGGACAAATACAAGAAACTGAATCCATTTCAGCAGGTCTTGATTATCCTGGTGTTTCTCCTCTCCATTGTTTTTTAAAAGATGTTAAACGAGCAAGATACACCGCTGCTAGTGATGAGGATGCTTTAGAGGCTTATAAATTGGTGACAAAATATGAAGACTTGAAACCATCTTTAGAACCCAGTCATGCATTTTCCGTCGCAATTAAAGAAGCACGTAAACTTGGTAAAAATACAATTGTAATTGTTAATAGTTGTGGAGATGCTCATAAAGACCAAGCTATTTTAGAAAAAAGATTAGGAAAAAAATATGCCAAATTTGATTGATCTCGCCTTTAAGAAAGTAAAGCAAGAAAACAGGCCAGCTCTTTTGACTTACACAGTTGCAGGTGATAATTCAAAAAAAAAATCTTTAGAAATACTTAAATCAATATCTCGATATGCTGATATTTTAGAGTTAGGTATACCACATAATGCTCTTGTAGCAGATGGAAATCAAATCCAAACAAGTGCCTATAGAGCAATCAAAAATGGAATTAAATTAAAAGATATTTTTCAAATAGTTAAAAATTTCAAAAAAAGTAAAAATCAAAAACCTGTAATACTTATGGGCTATTATAATATGATCTATCAATTTGGAGAAGATAATTTCTTAAATATGTGTAAAAAAGTAGGTGTTGATGGTTTAATTTTAGTAGATCTCCCTTGGCCTGAAAATAAAAAATTTGCAAATAAATGTAAAAAAAAATCAATATACTTTATTCAACTTTTGTCACCAACAACCACTAAACATAGGCTAAAAAAAATTATTAAAGATTCTCATCCTATGAATTATTTTATCTCTATGCTCTCTACAACTGGTGGAAAATTGAAAGTATCTGCCAAAGAAATATTATCTAACTACAAAAAAATTAAAAAAATCAATCCAAAAAAGAATGTTGTAATTGGATTTGGTATTACTGAAAAAACTATAAAATCCCTTAAAAAAGCAGATGGTTTAGTCGTTGGGAGTGCAATTTGTAAAGAAATAACAAATTCAATAAAAAAAAGACAAAATCCTGTCACAAATGTTACTAATGTAGTTAAAAGATTAAAAAATAAAATAAAATGAATTGGATAACCAAAATTATTAAAGCAGGTGAAAAAATTAAATCTGCTATCCATAAAAGAGCAACTAAAGAAGATGTTGCTAATAGTGACTGGACGTCATGCTGTAAAGGCCCAATTCTTAAAAAAGATTTAGAAGATAATCTTTGGGTTTGTCCTGACTGTAACAAGCATCATCGTATCAAGCCAAAGCAAAGATTTGATATTTTATTTGGAAAAAATAACTATGAAATATTTAAAACACCAATTCCTAAAGATGATCCATTAAATTGGTCCGACTCAAAATCTTATAAAGACAGATTAAAAGCTGCTAGAAAAAAAACTGGCATGGATTGCGGGATGATGGTTGTTTCGGGATCGATTAATAACATAAAAATTACAGCTGTAGCATCTGACTTTGATTTTTTAGGTGCATCTATGGCAGCAGCTGAGGGCGAAGCTTTTTTATATGGTATACAGCACGCTATTGAAAATAAAACTCCTTTTTTATGTGTTAGTGCAGGTGGTGGAATGAGAATGATGGAAAGTTTAATTTCATTATCACAGATGACTAGAACAACACTGGCAATCAATGAACTAAAGAAAAATAATTTACCTTACATAGTTTGTATTACAGACCCAACTGCTGGTGGGATTACTGCCTCATATGCAATGCTGGGTGATATTCATATAGCAGAACCTGGAGCGTTAATTGCTTTTGCTGGAGCACGTGTCATTAGAGGAACTGTAAAAGAAGAATTACCCGAAGGATTTCAAAAAAGTGAATATGTTGAAAAAACTGGCTTTGTAGACTTAATTATTGAAAGAAAAAAACTCAGTGAAAAATTAGGAACTTTATTATCAATATTGTTAAAGAAAAATTCTGTTATAAGCACTGAAGAAAATGAAATTACAAAAAATACTCAGTCGCTTTCTAAAGTTGCATCCTAAGGAAATAGATCTTAGTCTAGATCGAGTAAAAAACCTTTGTGAGAAATTGGGAAATCCACAAGATAAAATTAGGGCAATATCAGTGGTGGGCACTAATGGTAAACAATCAACAATTAATGCAATTTTTTCAATTTTAAAAGAAACAAAAATAAGGTGCAATGTTTACACTAGCCCACACATTCAAAGAATTAATGAAAGATTTATTTTCAATAATGAAGAGCTAAAGGATGAAAAATTAGCTCTTTTATTTGAAGAAGTTGAAAAAATTAATGACAATCGACCAATAACATTTTTTGAAATATTAACAGCATGTTTTTTTTATAAAGCCGCACAATATCCTAATAATATAAATTTAATTGAAGCAGGTTTATTTCACAGATTTGATGCCACTAATATTTTGAAAAAAAACCTCGCAAGCGTTATTACATCAATTAGTAAGGACCATTTAGATTGGCTCCCAAAAAATGAGCAAACAATCGAAAAAATTATTTATGAAAAAACATCATCATTATTAAAATCAAATATAATTGTATCAAATCAAAATTTAAAAAAGACCACTGAAACTATAAAAAAAACAATTTTGAAGAATTCATCAAATAAATCATTTTTTAATGAAGATTTTAGTTATTCCAATGGAGAAAATGGATTTTTTTATTATGAAGATAAATTTGGTGGCTTAAAACTTCCTTTACCAAATATTTTAGGACAATTTCAACTTGAAAATATATCTACTGCGATAGCAACTTTAAGATTGTTAGATATTGATATTAAAGAGAATGATATCAAAAACGGAATAACAAAAATTCAAAGTATTGCTAGACTACAAGAAATAAGGTCAGGAAAATTAAAAGAATTAGTTAAAAACAATCAATTATTGCTAGATGGAAGTCATAATGAAGATGGTGCCAGAGTTTTAAATGAATATCTTCAAACCTTAGATTGTGACAAACATGTTGTCATAGGAATGATGTCTAATAAAGATCATGAAAAATATATAAGTTATTTTAAAGACATTTCCTCTTTGACTACTATTGATATTCCTAAACAACCAAATTCCATAAGCGGAATGGATTTAAAAGAAAAATTCAAAAGTATTCCGAATGTTCAATATAAAGAAAGTATTGAACAAGCAATTGAATCCATGTCATTAAAAGAAAATGATTTAGTGATTATAACTGGATCATTATATTTGGCTGGTGAAATGTTAAATTTGAATTAGATATTTTTCTCTAAAAATTCTTTCATATTACTCTCAGGAACTCCACCAACTTTTCTATCTACTTCAACGCCTTTTTTATAAATTATGACTGTTGGTACACCTCTTATTCCTGCGGCACTACCAGTATTAATTCCCCCATCTTCAATATCTGCATAATAAAAACCAGCTTTATCTTTGTATTCACCAGCTAATTTATCCATGATTGGTTTCAAAACTTTACATGGATTGCACCAGGCTGCACTAAATTGAATTACAGAAACATCTTCATTTTTAATTTTATTTTCAAAATCTTCGTCTTTAAAATCTATAAGCATAAAAGTTTTTTATAATTATTATTATTAAAGTCAACTACGCAATTTCATATTTTTTTTCAATTGACATAATAAATTGATTTATTTCATCTAATTTTTTTAGCTCTTCCTCATCATCTCTATTATCTGCCTGATTTCTAAGTGTATCTATTTCGGTATATGCCATTCCTATTGTCTGCCATTTCTCTTTATTTTTACTCAATATTCTTCTAGCTATTTCACTTTTAATATTTTTATATAAATCTGGTGGTAAAATTTGTGGAGCTTCTTGATAAATAATTTTTTGTCCAAACCAACTACATCTTTTGTCTTGAAATTTATCCAACATTTTTAATTTATCTTCCCATGATGAGCTATGCCATGTTTTAAATAAAGCTGTATCTTTATTAGGAATAAATTTTTCATACAAAGTATCTTCAGGTAATAAATCTTCTTGAGTTTTGGTTTGTTCTTTTTCTTCCTCTATTTCTTTGTAGATTGTTTGGATATTTTGACAAAACTTCTCACTTTCTCTGACTATTCTTGCTCTTCTTTGAATTGTTTCAAGCCCAAGTTTAATGTAAGGATTTCCTTTTGGATATTTAAATCCCAACGCACATTGTTTATCTAAAAATACAGGGGCTTTATTAATTTTCACCACTCGAATTATTTTTGGAGAAGTTTTGCTAAAAACAGATCTTAATTCATCAATTGTCAGATTTAATAAAGGCTCAGGATCATTTCTCAAGTCATAGACGAATCTATCGTTTGATTTTTTATGAAAAAGATGAGAATTATGATTTGGATGCATGTTGCACACAAGATAGGGAAAATCCCTTCCTTGTATAATTTCATTTATTGTGAATATTTCCTCTTTTTTCAAATGAGTTTCACAACCAGCTTTTGTTGAAGTTATTAAAAATTTTTCCCAATTATCTTCATGTTTGCTTTTTACAATTCTAAGAATTTTACAGCTTGTATACGCATCATGATAACCTGTATGTTGCTGTGTAGTATCAAATCCTTGGGCTGTTGCAAGT
>MDSV01218282.1_pt1 | contig 19899 bp, 17 predicted proteins | sample 810851 | NCBI WGS metagenome assembly MDSV01 (sample SAMN05326640, study PRJNA326480) | marine metagenome | isolation source: seawater | place: Atlantic Ocean: North East | collected 2012 | reverse complement strand
GTCAAAAATTTGTTCTATTGAAAATTGGCATTATCAAAGAAGGTAAGACACCACCAGATAAAAGAGTTCCTCTTTCTCCAAAACAGTGCAAATGGATAAAAGATAATTATCCCCATCTTGAGCTGGTTGTTCAAAAAAGTCCTATTAGAAAATACAAAGATCAGGACTATTCAAACCTTGGAATTAAACTTGTTGATCAACTAAATGATTGTGATGTTCTTCTGGGAGTAAAAGAAGTCCCCATTGATCAATTAATTCCTAGTAAGATGTATTTCTTTTTCTCTCACACTTTAAAAAAGCAGCCTTACAATAGAAATTTATTACAAGCTATAATTCAAAAAAATATACAATTAGTAGATTGGGAAACTATAACCAATGCAAAAGGACAAAGATTAATCGCATTTGGTCGTTTTGCAGGCATTGTAGGCTGCTACAATGGATTATTTGGGTATGGGTTAAAAAATAATAGTTACGCTCTTAAAAGAGCTTATTTGTGTGAAGATCGTCAAGAAATGGAAGGAGAACTTTCCAAAATACAACTTCCTAATAATTTTAAATTGGTAATTACCGGAGGAGGTCGTGTATCCCAAGGAGCTATGGAAGTATTAGAAAAAACCAATATTAAAAAGGTTTTCCCCGAAGATTTTCTTGCCAAAGAATTCAACTTTCCAGTTTTCACTCAACTAGATGTAGAGGATTATATTAAAAGAGACGATAACCAATCTTTCAATAAATCTGATTTTTTTAATGACCCTAAAGGATATAGCTCAACATTTATGAGTTATGCCCAAAAAGCCGATTTATATGTCGCATGCCACTACTGGGATAATCAATCTCCATATATATTTTCCAGAGAAGATGTGAAAAATCCTAAATGGAATATAAAAATAGTTGCCGATGTTAGTTGCGATATCGATGGTCCTGTAGCTTCTACCTTGAGACCCTCTACAATCGAAAATCCTTTTTATGGCTATAGCCCTACATTAGAAAAAGAAGTTGATTTTAATAATGAAAATGCTGTTGGTGTTATGGCAGTAGATAACCTTCCTTGTGAACTACCAAAAGATGCCTCTGAAGAATTTGGAAAAATGTTTATTGAACATGTTCTAGAACCATTATTAGGTAACGATCCTGAAGATATCATCTACAGAGCATCTGAAACAGTTAATGGAAAGTTAACACCCCATTTTAAATACTTAGAAGACTATTTAGAGGGAAATGATTAAATATTTTTGAGCTCCGCTATGGTTTGGATAGGATTTTTTGATTTAAAAACAAAACTTCCAGCCACTAATACGTCTGCACCGCAGTCAACTAACTTTTTAGCGTTTGAAGATGTAACACCCCCATCAATTTCTATTTTGGTATCTAGCCCCATTTTCACAATCATATTTTTAAGCTTCTCTACTTTTCTATAAGTACCTTCTATAAATGCCTGACCTCCAAAACCCGGATTAACGGACATCATACATATCAAATCTGCTTCTTCTAGCACAGGTTCTAACTGCTCAACAGCAGTGTGAGGATTCAATGCAACACCAGCTTTCATATCTTCTTGTTTAATAGCTTGAAGGGTTCTGTGCAAGTGTTTTGAAGCTTCTATATGAACAGTTAATATATTGGCTCCCACGTTTTTAAAGTCTTTTATATAACGCTCTGGTTCAACTATCATTAAATGAACATCCAATGGCTTTAAAGTGTGTTTATTAATGTATTTAATTACTGGTATCCCAAAAGAAATGTTAGGAACAAATACACCATCCATCACATCCAAATGATACCAATCAGCATCACTAGAATTAATCATTTCACATTCTTTTTGTAAGTTGGCAAAGTCGGATGCCAAAAGTGATGGAGCTATTAAATGACTCATTTAATTGAGAATTAATTTTATCCCACAAAGAAAATAAAAGTAAAGTAGTAAATTGGAATTATCCTAAGTAAGATTTCAACAACTTACTTCTTGATGTGTGTTTCAACCTTCTTATAGACTTTTCTTTTATCTGACGAACTCTTTCTCTTGTCAGGTCGAACTTCTCACCTATCTCTTCTAAAGTCATAGGGTGCTTTCCACTTAATCCAAAATACAAACGTATCACATCTGCCTCTCTTGGGGTTAATGTTGATAAAGAACGTTCTATTTCTCTTCTTAAAGATTCATTCATCAACTGTTTGTCAGGCTTAGGTGAAGAGTCAGAAGACATCACCTCATACATGTTATTACTGTCTTCAGAATCTTTTAAAGGAGCATCCATAGATAAGTGTCTTCCATTATTTTTAATTGACTGCTTTACCTCTTCAATAGTAATATCTAAAGATTCAGCTATTTCTTCAGGTGTAGGAGGTCTTCCATACTTTTGTTCTAAGTCAGAAAAAGCTCTATTTATTTTATTAATTGAACCAATTTTATTCAAAGGAAGTCTAACTATCCTAGACTGCTCTGCCAAAGCTTGTAAGATAGATTGTCTAATCCACCATACGGCATAAGAAATAAACTTAAAACCTCTTGTCTCGTCAAATCTTTGTGCTGCCTTAATCAAACCTAAATTTCCTTCATTAATTAAATCAGGAAGTGTTAAACCTTGATTTTGATATTGTTTTGAAACAGAAACAACAAAACGCAAGTTGGCTTTTACCAACCTTTCTAACGCAGGGTGATCTCCCTCTTTAATTCTTTTAGCTAATTCTACCTCTTCCTCAGCTGTAATTAAATCAACTCTACCTATTTCTTGGAGATATTTATCTAAAGAAGCGGTTTCCCTGTTAGTAACCTGTTTTGTTATTTTTAATTGTCTCATTTATTAATTTATATTTTCTAAAAGCATGATTGCTAATTTTTTTACGCAGGGATATTGTTAAAGTTACATTATCGTAAAATTAATCATAAAACCCACATTGTGTGGGTTTTACAAAAAAAATTATTCCTGTGAAGGAGCAGCTGGTTTTTCAATTAAAGCTTTTCTGGAGATTTTAAGTTTTCCATTTTTAGGATCCTTTCCTATTACTTTAACATCCATCACATCCCCCGGCTTCATATATTCCTCCACCTTTTCAACCCTTTTATGATCTATTTCAGAAATATGTAATAAAGCATCTGTTCCTGGTAATATTTCTAAAAAGGCACCAAAAGCAACGATATTTTTTACCTTACCTTGATAAGTTTCACCCACTTCAGCAACTGGTGGGTAGGCAATCAAATTGATTCTTCTCAAAGCCTCAACCATTCCCTCTTTTTCTTCGGCGAAAATTTCTACATTTGCCATTCCGTCTACTGCATCACCAATTCCTATTGATGTTTTAGTCTCCGATTGAATAGTCTGAATAGTCTCACCCCCTTTACCAATGATTCCTCCAATGGCTTCTTCAGGTACCGAAATATTCTCTATTCTAGGAACATGTGCTTTAAAGTCTTTCCTTGGCTCAGGTAAAGTTTTCATCATTTCTTCAAGAATATGAATTCTTCCAGCTTTAGCCTGACTTAAAGCCTCTTCTAAGACCTTGTAATCAAGACCATTTACCTTAATATCCATTTGGCAAGCAGTAATTCCCTTTTCTGTACCAGTAACCTTGAAATCCATATCTCCTAAGTGATCCTCATCGCCAAGAATATCCGAAAGTACAGCATATTTACCTGCTTGATCTTGAATTAAACCCATTGCAATTCCAGAAACTGGTCTTTTTAATTTAATACCGCCGTCCATAAGAGCTAATGTTCCTGCACAAACAGTTGCCATCGAAGATGATCCATTAGATTCTAAAATTTCTGATACCAACCTAATAGTGTAAGGATTTTCAGGCTTTCCAGGAATCATAGGCTTTAAGGCTCTCAAAGCTAAATTACCATGTCCAATTTCTCTTCTACTGACACTAAACCTCATTCTAGCTTCACCCGTGGAAAATGGAGGAAAATTGTAATGTAGTAAAAAGTCTAAATCGTCTTCAGCCAAAGCACCATCTTTTCTTTGAACGTCAAGAGAACTTCCTAAAGTTAAAGTAGTCAAGGATTGAGTCTCACCTCTCGTAAAAAGAGCAGAACCATGAACAAAACCTGGTAAATATCCAACTTCTGATGAAATAGGTCTAATTTCAGTTGTTTTTCTACCATCTAACCTTATCTGCTCATCTAATACTACTCTTCTAACAGCTTCTTTTTGAGCTGCCTTAAAATACTGCCCAACCAAAAAACCAAATTCTGAGGCCTCTTCATCAGACATACTTGCTTTGAATTCTTCTTTAACAGCAACAAACATTTCTGCTCTCTTATGCTTATCCGCAATACCTTGTTTGGCTATGTCATAACATCTTTGATAAGAAAAATCATAAATATTTTTTCTAAGCTCCTCATTGTGAATTTCATGGGTATATTCTCTTTTAGGATACGCTTTAGCTACTTCCGAAGCAACATCTAATTGCAACTGACATTGCTCTTTAATAACAACATGGGCTTGTTTAATAGCTTCCAACATCTCATTTTCTGAAACTTCATTCATCTCCCCTTCTACCATAACTATACTATCCATGGTTCCAGCAATAATTAAATCCATGTCAGCATTTTTCATTTCTTCGAAAGTCGGATTAATTAAAAAGCCACCATCTATTCGAACAATTCTCACTTCCGAAACAGGCCCATCAAATGGAATATCTGAAACAGCTAAACAAGCAGAGGCAGCCAAACAAGCTAAAGCATCCGGCATATTTTCTTTATCAGAAGACATTAGCTGAATCATAACTTGGGTATCTGCGTGATAATCATCCGGGAAAAGTGGTCTCAAAGCTCTATCAACTAATCTCATGGTTAAAATTTCTTCATCTGATGGTCTTGCTTCTCTTTTTAAAAATCCACCAGGAAATTTACCAGTTGAAGCAAACTTCTCCCTGTAATCAACTGTTAGTGGCATAAAATCTACACCATCTTTTACATCTATATTAGCTACTACAGTTGCTAACAACATGGTATCTCCCATTCTAACTACGACAGAACCATCAGCTTGCTTAGCTAACTTTCCTGTTTCTATGGAAATTTCTTTTCCATTTGGAAGATTTATTTTTTTATTTATTATATTCATTTTTTTAGTTTAAATTTTACAAAAAAGGACCATCACGCGTACGCAACAGTCCCCTCATAATACGTTTTAATTGCTATTACCTTCTTATATTTAACTTTTTAATAATAGCTCTATATCTTTCAATATCTTTATTTTTCAAATAATCTAACTGATCTCTTCTTTTACCTACTAGTCTAATCAACGATCTTTGTGTATTGTAGTCTTTCTTATTGAACTTTAAATGATCAGTTAAATGCTTTATTCTATGTGAAAATAAGGCTATTTGCCCTTCAGATGATCCGGTATCGGACTCCCCTTTACCGAATTTCTTAAAAATATCTTTTTTTTTACTCGAATCTAAATACATTTCAACACTTTTTTAGTTATTGTTATGCTTATTGCGGCTGCAAATATAGTATTAATTTTAAGATAAAGTTCAATATAAATTATTTAAATATAAAACCCACTCTAATTACTCCAATTCCTGAATAATAAATGCCAGAATTAAAACTTTTTGGCATTTCCACTGTTACATCTGATGAAGTAAGAGAACTGTAGTCAATCACGTTATAGCTACCCTTTAAAAAAGAGGTTTTTAAAAGCATTATCCCAAATTCCGTTCCGAAATAAAGATTGGATTTCAAGTAATATTCCCCGCCAAAAAAAACTCTTAATCCCATTTTCTGAATAGGTCTTTGATAGTTGTAGTCTAAATCAGAAACATAATTAACAGAGTCTGTTCTTGAACCATATTCGTCATTTCTTCCAAATCCCAAAACACCCTCTAAACCAGAGTATATAGCAGAATTTTTCCATCTTTTTTGTGATTCATAACCCATAGAAAATAAATACATTGAATTAATTTTCTCCACACTACCTACTCCAGGACCATTTACTTCATATATTTCCTGGTAATTTACTGATCTCTTAAAATTGGTGTTTATTCTAAGAGCAGATTTATTATTTAAATTATACCTAATTTTAATTTTAGGTCGATAAATATCTTGATTAAAATTTGGGTAAATTTGACCTTCTATTGAAATCCTATTTTTATAATTTACTGCAGTGTCTTGACTATAAAAAATAGTTGATAAACAAGTAATAATTAATGTCAATAATGTAGATAAGAAAGGTTTTTTCATTTTTAATTATTTAATTTATATGAAATGATTTAAATTACTGGTTATTAGTTGTTTATATTTTTTAGCATTGGAACAAATTTAAACTCACCATATATAGTTTCTTTATAATCCGAATCATTTAAACGCTGAACTAAAGTCATTTGTTGCACGTCTCTCTCTCCAACAGGAATTACTAATCTTCCTCCAATCTTAAGTTGTGTTTTCAATTCTTTTGGAATAAATGGAGCTCCGCAAGTTACTATAATACCGTCAAAAGGTGCAAAGACTTTTTTACCTAAAAATCCATCTCCAAAAAATAATTGTGCTCGATAATTATTTTGATTTAAAAATAATTTAGCACTCTGGAATAACGACTTATGCCTCTCAATAGAATATACCTTAGCACCTAATTGACATAAAACTGCTGTTTGATATCCAGATCCAGTGCCTATTTCTAAGATCTTACTGGCTCTATTTACCATCAAAAGTTCAGATTGAAAAGCTACCGTGTAGGGCTGGCTTATTGTTTGATTAGCTCCAATAGGAAATGCTATATCTTGGTAAGCAAACTTATCTCTAAAAACTGGTTCAAATAACAAATGTCTTGGAATTTTACTAATAGCATCTAAGACTTTATTATCGCTAATCCCCTTTGATTTTAATTCTAAAATAAGCTTGGCACAAAGACCTTTAAATTTAACATCTTTCATTTAAATACAAAAAAACAGTATTAACATTATAAATTCACTTTTCATTTGAAATATTGCCAACAATATATGTTCATAAAGTGCGTTTATATTAAACATAACTTTATAAATAATAAAATATAATAACTTTGAATCATGTTTAAGATAGGTGTTGTAGGTGCAGGTCATTTAGGAAAAATTCACTTGAAAATTCTTCAAAATGCTCCATTTGTCAATTTGATTGGATTTTTTGATAACGATCTTGCAGTCAGAGCAAATGTTAAAAAAAATTTTAATATCAGGTCTTTTGATTCCTATCAGGAAATGATTAAAGAATCTGATATAATTGATATTGTAACACCTACTTTATCTCACTATTCATGTGCAAAAGAAGCCTTGAAGGCTAACAAACATGTTTTTATTGAAAAACCTGTGACACACACTGTAGACGAGGTTAAAAAGTTAATTACTCTTGCACAAATCACCAATAAAAAAGTACAAGTGGGTCACGTTGAGAGATTTAACCCTGCATTTACAGAAGCCCAAAAACTTATTCTACACCCAAGATTTATTGAAGTTCATCGGTTAGCTCAATTCAATTCTAGAGGAACCGACGTTTCTGTAATTCACGATTTAATGATACACGATTTAGATATTGTGCTTCATGTAGTGAAATCCCCTGTAAAATCAATTAATGCAAGTGGAGTAAGTGTGCTAAGTAATACACCTGATATAGCCAATGCAAGAATAGAGTTTATTAATGGTTGTGTAGCTAATATCACATCTAGTAGAATGTCTCTTAACAATGTTAGGAAATCAAGATTTTTTCAAAAAAATGCTTACGTTTCTGTGGATTTTTTGAACAGATCTCATGAATTTATACGACTAGACTCTAATAAAATACCTACAGATAAAGCACTCATTAGTAACTCTAATTTTCAACCTAATGAAAGCGTAATGATACAAACCGAAAGCAGTAGTAAGGTAAATCCTATAGAAGAAGAACTAAAATCTTTCATTAACTCGATAGAATCCAACAATAACCCAATTGTGGATCTAAAATCTGCTCAAATGGCTTTACAATTAACAACTGATATCATGGAACAAATTACCATGGGGCAAAATTGATTATTTCTATTATAATAATTAATCTTATTTTCGCGTTTTGAATAATCATGAAACGTTTCTTTTTACTTTTAATACTTTTTAATTTAAGTTGTCAACTTATTGATCAACCCGAAGAAATACCTTCTTTTATACATATAAATGATTTTTCGTTCTCAATTAACAATAGTAATCAAGGATCTAATAGCGAAAAAATAATAGACGCTTGGATTTATATTAATGGAAATTTAGAAGGTGTTTACGAAATGCCAGCAACAATTCCACTTCATTACCAAGGAGTTAAAAACTTATCTATATATCCTGGAATTAAGAGAAATGGAATTTCAGCAGACAGAAAAAAATATCCATTTTACCTTTCCTACAACACATCCATCAACCTAATACCGGATAGTATTATAGAAATCAATCCTTCAACCGAATACGAAGAGGATTTATTCTTTTGGGTGGAAGACTTTGAAGATCCTCAACATAAATTTCAATCTCATTCTACTTCTCAAGTAGATTTATCCATTTTAGATTCTCCAGAATCCATCCTTTTTGAAGGTAATGCTGGAATAATTACCATGGATAGCAGTCAGTTTTATTGCGAAATCAGAACTAATGAATTAGATTTCAATCAATTTCCTAAAAACTTGAATATTCCTGCTTACATAGAACTGAACTATGCTAATAATTTTCCGTTTTCATTGGGAATACTTCATAAAAATGCCTCTTTACCTGCCTATCAAAATCAAGCATTAATCACCATGATTCCCACTTTTGAAGACAGTGTAATTTGGAATAAAACATATTTATATATACCTGATGCCACTAGCTTGTACTCTAGTGCTACAGAGTTTGACATTTACATTTCCGTTGTAAACGATAATAATCAGAACGATATTATGATATTATTTGACAATTTTAAAGTGATTTACAGACCATGAAAAAGAAATATTTCTGGATTGTCTATTTCTTATTTGATTTTTTAACTGCGATTGTAAGTTGGTTTTTATTCAATTATTTTAGGAAAATTTACATTGAAAAATATCATTTTGAAATTACCTTCAAATTGATTGTAACTTCTTTTTCTATTACCGTATTTTGGTTGACTTTGTACGGGATATACGGAAATTACAAAAAGGTATACAAAAAATATAGGATAAGGGAGATTTCACAAACTATTTCGCAATCGTTTACAGGTTGTATTTTTATTTTCTTTATTCTTTTACTAGACGATAAAATCAATACTTATCAAGATTATTACAGGCTTTTTATTGTTTTATTAGCTACTCACACCACCCTAACACTTTTTCCTAGAATAGTTCTTACTTCCAATATTGTAAAAAAAATACATCAAAAAAAAATTGGTTTTAACACATTGATTATAGGATCTAGTCAAAAAGCAAAAGATACTTTTCTAGAAATTACTAATCTAAAAAAAGGAACTGGACATTTTTTTGTCGGATATGTCTCTACAAATGATGCTAAAGATCAACTTTTTCAATCAGGTCTCAAAAATCATGGTAATTACAGCGGTATTTCTAAAATAATAAAAGAATACTCAGTAGAACAAGTGGTTATTGCAACAGAACCGAGTGAACACCAAAAAATAAATTCCATTATTAACGATTTGGCAAATTTTAATGTAGAAATTAAGGTAATAGCTGACATGTATAATATTTTAACTGGATCTGTAAAAATGAACTCCATATTTGGAGCTCTTTTAATTACAGTTAGTCCTGAAATTATGCCATCCTGGCAAAAAATACTCAAAAGAATTATGGATGTTTCAATTTCTGGATTTGCTATAATAATTCTAAGCCCAATATTTTTAATTTTAAGTATTTTAATCAAAATGGATAGTAGGGGAACCATTCTATTTCAGCAAGAAAGAATTGGTATTCATAACAGTCGTTTTAAAATTTTAAAATTCCGATCCATGTATATAGATTCTGAAAAAAACGGACCACAACTTTCAAGTGAAAATGATACAAGGATTACTAGAATTGGAAGATTTATGCGCAAAACCAGATTAGATGAAACCCCTCAGTTCTATAATGTAATAAAAGGGGAAATGTCTCTTGTAGGCCCCAGGCCTGAAAGGCAGTTTTTCATTGATCAAATAATTTCAAAAGCTCCTCATTATAAACATATTAGCAAAGTAAAGCCTGGTATAACAAGTTGGGGTCAAGTTAAATATGGTTATGCAGAAAATGTAGACGAAATGATTGCCAGATTAAAATTTGATCTGTTGTATGTAGAAAATATGTCTTTAACATTAGACATTAAAATTTTATTCTACACAATTATAATAATACTTAAAGGATCGGGTAAATAAAATTTCAGTAGTTCTTTATATTTGAAAAAAAATTATATGAAAAATATTGCTGTAATTGGTGCTGGGACTATGGGAAATGGTATCGCACATGTATTTGCTCAAAACGGTTATCATGTTAACTTAATTGATATTTCCGAAGCAGCCTTAGAAAAAGCATTTTTAACCATTGCTAATAATTTGGACAGAATGGTTAAAAAAGAGAAAATAACTAATGACTTAAAAGAAAATACACTCAATCACTTAAATAAAGTTTCAAACCTTGAAAAGGGTGTTCAAAATGCAGATTTAGTTATTGAGGCAGCTACAGAAAATATCGATACAAAACTTTCTTTATTTAAAGAAATTGACAAATTTGCACCTGAAAATTGTATTTTAGCTACCAACACCTCCTCCATTTCAATTACCAAAATTGCCTCAAAAACTAAAAGAGTAGATAAAGTCATTGGAATGCATTTTATGAATCCGGTTCCCATTATGAAACTAATTGAAGTAATAAAAGGCTATTCTACCTCAAAATCCACCCTAAATACTATTATGAGTTTATCAAAAAACATTGGAAAATCTCCGGTAGAAGTAAAAGATTATCCAGGATTTGTAGCTAATAAGATTTTAATTCCCATGATCAACGAAGCAATAATTACGCTTCATGAAGGAGTGGCAGGAGTGGAAGAAATTGATACGGTTATGAAACTAGGAATGGCACATCCTATGGGTCCCTTACAATTAGCAGATTTTATTGGTCTTGATGTATGTTTAGCTATTCTTAAAGTACTTCAAGAAGGCTTTGGAACTGACAAATATGCTCCTTGTCCTCTACTAATAAATATGGTAACAGCAGGAAAATTAGGTGTTAAATCTTCTGAAGGTTTTTATTCATGGAAACACCAAACAAAAGATCTTATTGTCTCAGATTATTTTAAAAATTAGTTATCGACCCATTTTATTGAATTATCCAAACTTTTTAGAAAAACTGAGTGGTAAGACCTTGCAAACGCTTTTAAAGAATTTTCAACTTCTTTGGAGGGATGCATTTTGTTCTTTTCATTGATAACATTAGTAATTTTCACCATAGGCATAATAATATTTATATAATACCAAACGGTTAAAAAAAAAATTTATTGTTATATACTTGAGAGAATTAAATTCTTATCGGCAACTAATTTTCTTAAGTTGATTAAAGCATATCTCATCCTTCCAAGAGAAGTGTTGATACTGACTCCAGTTTTTTCAGAAATATCCTTAAAACTCATTTGTAGAAAATACCTCATTTTAACAACTTCCATTTGTTCCTTTGGAAGTTCCTCAATGAGTAAGCGAATATCTTCAGAAATTTGCTGATCTATCATTACGTCCTCGGCTGACTTTTCTTCTAATTTAATATGGTCAAAAATATCGAAATCTTCATTTGAGTTTGAAGACCTGCCAGCTATTGGCATTTTAGAGTTTTTTCTAAAATAATCTATCACTTGGTTATGAGCGATTCTTAATATCCAAGACAACAATTTTCCTTCATGATTATAAGTATCTTTTTTTAGACTTTTGATAACTTTAATAAATACTTCTTGAAAAATATCATTGGCATTATCATGGTCTTTAACCATTTGAAAAATATAAGAAAAAACTCTTTGCTTGTATCTTTCAAGCAATTGATCAAAACACTTACTATTGCCTTTTCTGAAATGTTTAATTAGGAAATCATCACTATCATTTACATACATAATTCTACGTTTAATTAATAAAAAGAAATTATTTTGTAGAATTAATCTATAGGCGTGATGTTAAGAATTTATATTGCAAATATAGGAAACAAATTTATTATCTGAAAACTATTCTGTTATTTTAGCGCTTAGTTTAAAAAATTGGGCTTGAAAGAACATAAAAATATAGAGATAATAGGTGCTAGAGTCCATAATTTGAAAAATATTTCTGTATCTATTCCTAGAAATCAACTAACGGTTATTACTGGAGTATCAGGTTCAGGAAAATCCTCTCTAGCTTTTGATACTTTATACGCCGAAGGTCATAGAAGATATATTGAAAGTCTTAGTGCTTATGCTAGATTGTTTTTAGGACGAATTGAAAAACCAGATATTGACGACATAAAAGGCATTTCTCCAGCGATTGCAATAGAACAAAAAGTAAATTCTTCCAATCCAAGAAGTACAGTAGGAACAACTACTGAAATTTATGACTACTTAAAACTTTTATATGCTAGAATTGGAAAGACGTTTTCACCTGTTAGTAATGAGATTGTTAGTAAAGATAGTCCAGAAAGTATATTAAATTATATTCTTCATTTACCTAAAGATTCTAAATTAATAATTTCATGTCCTGTTACAGTTCCCAAAGGAAGAGAAATTGAAGATCAAGTTAACTTATACTTACATCAAGGATATTCTAAAATTTGGAAAGATGGAAATATTGAAGAATTAAATGAGGATATTAATTCTGAACATTTTGAGATAATAATAGATAGAATAAAAAATGATGATACTGCAGAAAATCAATCAAGGATACTTGACTCTCTAGAACTGGCATTCCATGAAGGTAAAGGAATGTGTAATATAATTGACTTTCAAAACGGTAAAACAAACATTAAAAATTTCAACAATTTATTTTCTAAGGATGGTATAGTATTTGAAGAACCAAATCTTGATTTTTTTTCCTTTAATAGCCCATATGGAGCTTGTAAAAAGTGTGAGGGGTTTGGTAAAATAATGGGCATTGATACTGACTTAGTAATTCCCAATCCCAATTTAAGTCTTTATGAAGATGCCATTGTTTGTTGGAAAGGAGAAAAAATGAGCGCTTGGAAACAGGAGCTAATATTAAATTCTCATCACTTTAATTTTCCAATTCATGACCCAATAAGAAATCTTTCAAAAGAAAATTTTGCACTGATATGGGAAGGCAATCAGTATTTTAAAGGACTTAACAAATTTTTTAAATATTTAGAAAGTAATTCTTATAAAATTCAGTACAGAGTAATGCTTTCAAGGTATCGTGGCAAGACAACTTGTGACTCATGTAATGGAAGTAGAATTAGAAAAGATGCCAACTACGTTAAAATTGATAATACTTCTATAAGTACCATAACTAATATGACCATTAATAATGCATTAGACTTTTTTAAAAAGATCCAATTAAATAACGATGATGCTCAAATTTCCAAAAGAATTATTCATGAAATTATTTCTAGACTAGAATACTTAAGTGATGTAGGATTGGGTTATTTAAGTCTGATGAGATCTTCTAACACACTATCAGGAGGAGAATCACAAAGAATTAATTTAGCTACATCCATAGGAAGTTCCTTAGTAGGTTCAATGTATATATTAGATGAACCATCTATAGGACTTCATTCCAGAGACAGTCAAAGATTAATAAAAGTTTTAAAAAAATTAAGAGATGTTGGAAACACAGTAATCGTTGTAGAACATGATGAAGAAATGATGAGAGCAGCCGATATGATTATTGATATAGGTCCTGAAGCAGGCAGAATAGGTGGTGAAATAGTATTTAAAGGAAACCATGATCAATTAATTAAATCTAGTTCTAGCTTAACAGCCCAATATTTAAGTGGTAAACTTCAAATAGAAATGCCAAAGGTGAGAAGAAAACCTAAAAACTATATTATAATTGAAGAAGCCTATTTACATAATTTAAAGAATATTTCTGTTAAAATACCTTTAAATCAAATTTGTGTGGTAACTGGTGTAAGTGGAAGTGGAAAATCTACCCTTATAAATGGCATATTATATTCTTTTTTAGAAAGATATTTCCTTACAGGAATAGAAAAGGCATCCTACTGTAAAAGTATTAATTTAAATCTTGATTTAATTTCTGGGGTAGAATTAATTAACCAAAATCCGATTGGAAAAAGCTCGCGCTCTAATCCAATTACCTATACTAAGGGATACGATGACATAAGGCAATTATTTTCCAAACAAAAACATGCACAAATTAACGGCTTTAAAGCTGGATATTTTAGTTTTAATGTAGATGGAGGAAGATGTGAAAAATGCCAAGGTGAAGGTCAAATCACCATTTCAATGCAATTTATGGCAGATGTTCATTTAAAATGTGACGAATGTAATGGAAGCAGATTTAAAGAAGAGGTATTAGAAGTCAAATATAAAGGTAAAAACATTGCTGAAATCCTTGAAATGACCGTACTAGAATCTTTAGATTTTTTTAATGAAGAATCTACAATTTGTAAAAAAATAAAAATAAAAATTCAAGCACTTTATGATGTTGGACTGGAATATGTTCAACTTGGTCAACCATCAAATACACTTAGTGGTGGCGAAGCTCAAAGAATAAAATTAGCTTCTTTTTTATGTCAAAGCAAGTCTAAACTACAAAAGCTATTTATTTTTGATGAACCAACTACAGGATTACACTTTCATGACATCAAAAAACTTATTAAAGCTTTACAAGATTTAGTAGAAATGGGACATCATGTAATCATAATAGAACATCATATGGATATAATAAAATGTTCAGATTATATTATAGATTTAGGACCAGAGGGAGGAGAAAAAGGGGGAAGTTTATTATTTGAGGGTAATCCTGAGGAATTTATAAATAAAAACCAACTCCACTCCTACACTCAAAAATATTTAAAAGAATATTTTTAAATTATTCCGTATTTATGTTAGCTATAAATTGATTTTGATATAAATCATAATATTGACCTTTTTGTTTTAATAGTTCATTATGTGTTCCTTTTTCTACAATAATTCCTTTATTCATAACTAAAATTGCATCTGCATTTTGAATAGTTGATAAACGATGAGCTATAATAATTGAAGTCCTAGATTTAGTAATTTCAATAGTTGCATTTTGGATGTATTCTTCAGAAAAAGAATCAATTGATGAAGTTGCTTCGTCAAGAATTAATAACTGAGGTTTATAGACATAAGCTCTCAAAAATGCAATTATCTGCCTTTGACCGGAAGATAATAAACCGCCTCTTTCTTTTACTTCAAAGTCATAACCATTTGGAAGCTGATTAATAAATTCATGAACACCCACTTTTTTTGCTGCATTAATTACTTCTTGTCTTGAAATATTTTTATCTCCAATTGTGATATTTTCTAAAATACTAGTATTGAATAAGAAGACTTCTTGTAAAACTACTGCTATTTTAGATCTTAAAATATTTAAGTCTATATCTCTAATATCTAATTCGTCTAATTTAATTCTCCCTTTTTGAAATTCGTAATACCTAGAAATTAGGTTAATTAATGATGTTTTTCCAGCACCTGTAGGTCCGACAATTGCTACGGTTTGACCTGCTTTGACTTCAAAAGATAAACCATTAAATACAGGTTCTTTCTGATCATATGAAAAAAACACATTTTCAAATTTTATATTGCCCTTAAAACCATCAAGATTAAAAGCATTATTTTGAAAAATATATTCCTGGCTATCTAAAAGTTCAAAAACTCTAGAAGATCCTACCATGCCCATTTGCAAGGTATTAAATCTATCTGCCAACATTCTTATTGGTCTAAAAAGCATACTAATATATAGTATAAAAGACATCATTTCAGTGGTTACTGTACCATAGTCTACTCCTCCATAAGAAATGGACCAAACACTGAATAATACCAAAAAAGCTACTGAAGTAGCACTTAAAGTTTCTACAACAGGAAAAAATATAGAATACGCCATAATTCCTTTAATATGAGCTTTTTTATGTGCTTCATTTATTTTGCTGAACTTATTTGACTCTACTTCTTCTCTGCTAAAAATCTGAACTATATTCATTCCCGTAATATGTTCCTGAACAAACGAATTTAAAACTGAAATTTGCTTTCTAACATCTTGAAAAGAACTTTTAATCGCTTTTTTAAAAATAGTAGTACTTATTAATAAAACAGGAATAGGAATTAAAACAATTAATGTTAGTCTCCAATTAATATAAAACATAAAAGAAAGTACTCCAGTTAATTTTAATAAATCTCCAAGTATAACTAAAAGACCTTGAGAAAAAACATCTGCTATAGTCTCCATATCACTTACAGATCTAGTAACCAACATACCTATAGGTTTTTGATCAAAATACCTTAACTTCAATTGAGTAATATGATTGAATAACTTATCTCTTAAGTCTTTTACAACTCTTTGTCCTAGGTCACTAGAAATATAAGAAAGAGTAACCAGCATTATTGACTCTATAATTAATATTCCTACAACTAATAAAGCTCCAAAAAACAACGATCTTTCATCCAATAATCTAACATATTCTCCGACTAATTTGCCAATTATATAAGGTCTAAGGGGTGATAAAAATGCCAAGAAGATTGTTAAAACTATCCCATAAATTAATAAGTTTAAGTGGGGTGTTGCTATTTTTAAAATTCTTCTAAAAAGTTGAGAATCCCAAGTTTTTGGATCGGCCTTAGTCTTCATTCGTATAATAATCTACATTCACTAAAAAAAGACCTTTCGCTTTAACGGAGGGACCTGCCAAAGAGCGATCTTTCAATTCAATTATTTGACAAAAATCTTGAAGAGAAATTTTTTTTTGACCCACTAAAAGCATTGTACCTACAATAGCTCTTACCATATTTCTTAAAAATCTATTGGACGTAATAGTAAAAATAATTTGATGTCCATTTTGTTTCCAAAATGCTTCAAAAATATTACAATTAAAATTTTTTACATCAGTATGTACTTTACTAAAAGATGTGAAATCTTTGTACTGAATTAACTTTTTACAACTTTCATTCAATAATTGAATATCTAATTCTTGTTTTATAAAGTTAAAAAGTCCATTTTGAAACGGTTCTTTCTTTTGCGTAATTCTATATTCATAAGTTCTACTTACTGCATCATACCTAGCATGAAAATCTTCGTTAACATTCTTGTAATTTATTATTAATATATCTGGTGGTAAGATTTGATTAATTTTATAACTAAAACTATTCAAATCAATATTTACAGGCAAGTCTACATGAAAATAAAACTTTTCTGCATGAACTCCCTTATCAGTACGACCACATCCAATTATATTTATTACATTTTCTGATTTTATAATTATATTAATACTTTTTGTAATATGTTCCTGAATAGAAGTTGCATTATCTTGGATTTGCCAACCATGATAATTTTCTCCATTAAATGCTATTTCAAATAAAACCCTTTTCAATTTAAAGTTTAAGATGTTGATTGATAAGGTTTAAGGTATGTATATACGTTTGATAAATATCTAAATCTGAGTTATCTATTTTAATTGAATTTAAAGGTATTACTAAGGGACTTTCTTCACGCATTTCATCATTTTCATCTCGGAATTTTAAATTTTCTATCACCTTTTCTAATAATATTGACTCACCATTATTTTGGTATTCCAACCATCTTCTATATGCTCTTTTTTCTACTGAAGCAGTTAACCAAAACTTTAAATCAGCATCAGGGAACACAACAGATCCGATATCTCTTCCATCCATAATTACGTTATTTTCTAACCCATATGATTGTTGTAAAGCAACCATTCTTTTTCTTACATAAGGGTTCTTACTAACTTCACTCACTAGATTGGAGATTTTTACTTTTCTAATTTCCTCTTCAACTATTTCGTTATTTAATCTAACGTAGCTTACTCCATTCTCATTTGGTTTTGAAAAATCTATATGGGCATTAGTCATTAATTCTAGAAAGCCATTTTTTAGAGCTCCGTCTGCTAAGATGAAATTAGATCTTTCAAAAAACAATGATATTGCGCGATACATAGCTCCGCTATCTATATAGAGAAAATTCAACTTTCTTGCAAGAGATTTAGCCAGAGTACTTTTACCACACCCCGAATGACCATCAATAGTAATTATGATCTTTTTCATTTTTAGCAAAAAAAAAGGCTGTCTATGACAGCCTTAAATTATAAAAATACTTATCATTAAATTTCTTCAACCTCTATCATTTCAAAAGGTAAATCTATGATCGCTTCATAATCTTCTCCAGCTTCCAGCATATCTTCATCATCCTCTTCATAGTACCATTTAACAGAAACTTCACTCCCCGAAACGGTTTCTAATTTTTTAAAAACATCTAGAATACACTTTGATGAACTGGTATTAAAATATTCTAACTGAACATTTAAGACTGTTGTACTATTTGGGGATTCAGAATAAGATTCAATCCATTCAATAAGAGGTTTATAGAATTCGATAGAGTTTTCTGGAATTGATCTGCCTTTTAATAATAATTCTCCACTAGTGCTGAACTCAACTACTGGTGTTTTTGCAGAACCTTCTTGTTTTAAATCTTCCATAATTTTTATTTTAATATTTTAACTGTTAATGTAAAAAAAGAATAATCATCATCGATTTCTCTAAAGCTATATTGTAATTTGTTTCTTGACTTTTTAGCAATATCTATAAGACCCAAACCACCTCCGCCTTTTTCACTTAATTTACCATTGTTTAAAACCTCTTTATAGTATGCTTTTAGTTCATCCCTATTTAGGGAGTTAATATAATTAATTTTTTTGGTAATCTCATCTACATTTTTTGGAAAAATGAAGTTTCCAGTTACTATGTTGTAGGAATCATCATTTCTTAAAATACTAAAAATAGCTGATTTTTTGTCACCGGTAGAATCCAAAATAACATTTTCATTATCAAAATCATCTATATGATGATATAGATTTTGTAGACATTCTACTAAAACATTGAAAACTTTCTTTTTGGTAGCTGGTGAATCGTTAAGATCATCCATTTTAGATTCCATAATTTGAAAAACAGAAGACAATAATTCAGAAGTAACTGTTCCTTTAAAAGCTAAAAGAACATTGTCGCGTTCCATTAAATTATATAAGTCAAATGTAGAAGTAGCCATACAATCACAACAAATATAATAAATACTTGAAAGGATAAACAAAAAAATAAAACCTTTATCAAATAAATTAAGTAGTAGATTTGTCAAATATTTTTTTTGATAAAATGGTTAATTCAAATGATTGGTTTTTAAATTGGTTTGATTCTAAATATTATCATATTTTATATAAAAACAGAAGTCAAAACGAGGCTAATAATTTTATTCGACAATTAGTCAAAACTTTGGAGCTAAATCCTAACGAGAATGTTTTAGATTTAGGATGTGGTAAAGGAAGACACTCCAATACTTTAAGTAATTTATTTAAAAATTTAGATGGGGTTGATATATCTCCAGAAAACATTGCATTTGCAACAAAGAATAAAGCCTCCAACCAGCAATTTTATATTGCAGATATGAGGAAATTTAAAATGAAAAAGCAGTATGGATATATTTTTAACTTATTTACGAGTTTTGGTTACTTTAAAAATGAAGAGGATAATATTAAAGTCCTCGAAAACTGTAACAATCATTTAAAATCAAAGGGTATGCTTATAATTGACTTTTTAAACGCCCAGAAAGTTATTCCATCCATAAACAATAAAATTGAAATTAAATCCATTAATAATGTATTGTTTGAATTAAATAAAACTATTATTGATAATTGTGTTATAAAAAATATAAAAATAACAGACGGCAATAAAACTTTTAAATTTAAAGAAAAAGTACAATTGTTTGATTTAGATCAATTCAAAAAAATGTTTGATAAAACAGGTTTT
>MDSV01174029.1_pt1 | contig 19899 bp, 19 predicted proteins | sample 810851 | NCBI WGS metagenome assembly MDSV01 (sample SAMN05326640, study PRJNA326480) | marine metagenome | isolation source: seawater | place: Atlantic Ocean: North East | collected 2012 | reverse complement strand
CGAGCGTAACTGTTTCAAAACAATTTCTTCGCTTGCACGAAAGCCAAGTGCCACCAGATAAAGCACACCTGTTTCATGATTAAGCGCCGCTATCCCATCATATAAGCCAAAATGCAAATCTGGAATATCACGATCATCGAGTGCGAATTGTTCAATTGATTCAATTTGTCTACCATAATCATATGCCAAAAATCCTACACCTCCACCGATAAATGGAATTTCTGGATGACTTACACTTTGGTGTGCTCCCATTCGCTCACGCAAGAGAGCAAGGCCATCTACTCTAGCGCCAAATCCATCATAATGACCGGATTTTCCAGTAATTATTTCAAATGGATCAGCGCCAAAAAAACTCCATTCGCCGAGACCATCATTGGACAAGGCGCTGTCCAATAAGAAGGGCTGCTTGCGACGGCCAAAACATTGCACTAATGCCTCAATGGACGGCGGGTTCTGTATTTCCTCAACCTGCATGAATAGGTTATAAATCAATTCTGGCTAGCACGATGCAACCAATACAAGCCAATGAATTGAAAAACTATATTCGGCACCCAAATCAGCAGATCTGGCCTGAGTGATACGCTGCGCTCTAACCAACTAATTGCAATAAATGTGAAATAAAAACCTATCGCAATAACTAAGGCGATACCAAGATTCGCGTGACCCTCTTTACGGCCTGTACGTAATGCCAATGGAACACCAAAAATAGCCAGTGAAAAAACGGAGAACGACAAGGCGAAATTTTTTTGTAAATGAAACTGCGCTTGCAAGCGATCTACAGAAAGTCCTTCCCCGCGTTCGGCTGCTAATGTTGCCTCGCGCAAATTCAGTAATTGCGAAAAAGTCATATATTTAGTCTTTGTTCCTAAGGCAGATTGCCTGCTAAAAATTTCGTCCAAAGACCACTCGAAGGGCAATTCCCCAAAATCAAGCATATCTAAACTCATGCTACTGAATTGCTCTGGACTTAACGGATCACGCTTTTCCGTTGTGCCGTCTATTAAGGTAAGAATAAGAGTATTATCTACTTCGCGGAACTCAACTCGACCTTTGTTACCACGTATAAATAATTCGACGCGCTTTTTATCATCTAACTTCCAAAACCAAATATCCTCAAGGTTAGTACCATCACGAGTCCCTGTATAAATCACCGCACCAGGAAATTCATTAATAAAGCGCCTAGCCTCAATAAAACTAACTGGATTCTCCGTCACAGCTGAAGCCATTAATTCTTTATAAGCATTACGAGCTTTTGGAGCATAGTGTAAATTCACGACAACCGCTGCGACAACTCCTATGGTCGCAATCAGAAATATTGGTGCTACAATTTGATAAAGCCCCAAGCCAGAGGCTTTCATTGCAGTAATTTCATTATTTGATGATAACCGCCCGAGTGCCATAAGCGTCCCGGTCAACATACCTAGCGGCAATGCGTAAGCACAAACGTAAGGGATTAGCAGAGCAATTAACTTAAAAAAAAGTACCCATTTCAGCTGGCCTGCCACCACTAGCTCAACAATGTCCTTGAGCGCATTACCCATTAATAGCACGAAAACAAATAAAAGCATCGCCAAAAGAGTCGATAGGACAATCTCACGAAGAATGTGACGATGGATTAAATTGAACATTAGCAGTACTATTAACAGACAGTAAGTAGTTAGATCCTGCGCAAAACAACCTGATTTTCGCTCTTCACACTTCTTAGTTCTACCTACATGGTAATTTTATGGATAAACAACCTGACGAAGTCATCAAAATCTTTCGCGACAGTGGCGCGCTACTAGAAGGCCATTTTATATTACGTTCTGGCTTACACAGTGCACATTTTTTCCAGTGCGCACAAGTTTGTCAGTATATGGATAAAGTTACTCGACTGGCAGAACTCCTGTGCAAGCACCTAGATCATTACGATGCCACTACTGTTGTAGGTCCTGCTATGGGAGGGTTGGTTATTGGACAAGAAATAGCGCGCCAAATGGGTCTACGCTTCCTCTTTTTGGAAAAAGTAGACGACCGGTTGGAACTACGAAGAAATTTCAAATTCTCGCCTAGCGAAAGAGTCCTTATTATAGAAGATGTCATCACTCGCGGTGGCCGCGTACTAGAAGCCATAAAAAAGTGCCGTGAACATGGAGCCGAACCAGTCGGCGTTGGTGTGATTGTAGATCGAAGCCAAGGAAAAACTACTTTTGAGATCCCTCACCACAGCCTCGCGGAGCTAAGTTTCCCTACATACGCTTCCGACCAACTTCCACCTGAGCTGGCACTAAAAAAACCTATTAAACCGGGAAGCTAAAAATGAAAGTGTCTATTAAAGTACAGCGAAAGATCGGTACTTATGAAGCCATCTCTTACCTTCTTCTACTCGGGGTAGCGATGCCATTAAAATATTTGTATGGCCTACCCTTAGGAGTCCAAGTTGTGGGGATGGCGCATGGCTTACTGTGGATCCTGTATGTCTTTTTAGCGATTGCTGGCTTTGTGCTAAAACAATGGTCGGTGCAGACAGCAATTGTATTAATCATTGCTAGCTTATTGCCATTTGGACCGTTCATTGCAGACCGGAGACTTATGCGCGCAATTGAAGCGGAAAATTGATGCCTTATTTGGATCAAAATTATTCGTATTTTTACATTAAATAAAAATGTAGCTATGTACATTGTAACCGAGGGAGTAACTGAACTAATCTATTTCAAGACATTGAGTCTAAAATATGCCTGTGAAGATGTTAATGTACAGCAAGGCAGAAGCAGCGACCCACTCCGCTTAGCCTACGAAGCAATTGCGCGACGTAAAGAAATCGTAGCGGATCAACAGGTTTGTATCGTCCTTGATGAAGAAATCGCAAGCAAGGACCGCACTCGCTATCGCCGCTTACAGAAAGCTCTGCGATTGTGCAGAAAGCATAACATTCATACCGCCATATCCCAACCATGCTTTGAAGGCTGGCTCACCAGTCACCTCGTACCAATGAAAGATTATCGCATCAATCAAACAAGCGAATATTTTGGAAAAATTCTTACAAAAAAGTTAAAATGCCCCTATCGCAAAAATAACTATAATGCTGATTCTTTTATGGGCGAAGTAGCCATTTCCAATGCACTTATATCACCAGTCGGCCGAATGGGATTATCAAGATTAGTTACATGCCTATTAAGCTGTGCAAACACTAATCGTTGGGATTCTTTAATTGCCCAATCGGTCAATTGCCTTGGTAGCTCAAAACTACTCGTCGAGGCTGACTAAGCCTACGATGCTCCCATAAGAAAACTCCCTGCCAGGCGCCCAAGCAAAGTCGCCCATCTACAAACGGGATAACCTCAGCAGTACGAGTAAGGGCCATCTTAATATGACTGGGCATATCATCCGAACCCTCATATGTATGGGTAAAATCTGCGTCATCTTCTGGCACAAGACGATCGATGAAACGCTCTAAATCACGACGAGCAGATGGGTCAGCATTTTCCATTATAACTAAGCTGCAACTGGTATGGCAGCAGAAGATTGTCACGTTGCCTTCCTGAAGTCCTGATTCATGCAATCCAGTAACAATTAAATCAGTAAACTCCTGAGTCGATTTGCCCGAGGCACTTACAGTAAGAGATTGCGTGTAGACTTTCATAAAAAATAAATACTATATCACTATGTTCAGTAACTAATTGTCGTATCGAGATTATTCGATCCCACCAACTAATGAATGCGAGTAAAATCAAAGCGAGATATTCCCTAATTCAAGAGTTTATTATCATCGGTGCGCATGCTTGCAGTTGGAGTAACCTTTACACTAATGCAGAGCCCTGAATCTAGTCCGTGGTCAAAACTACACGTACTTCAAGGAGTACTTCTTGTAGAACAGGCAGTTACTCTAGAGGTGATGTGGGTAGATGTTCGCGAAAGAAGTGCATATAATAAAAGTCATATAAATGGAGCGATTAGCTATCCAATCGATGGATAAGATTCTGGCATTATCGAGCTAATAGAGGCATGGCTTTCCTCGCCACGCCCCATTTTAGTCTACTGCGATGACTCGGTATGTGCTAAGAGTCGCTGGTTCATAAAGCAATTACGTGCCGACCTGCCAGAAGCAGAAATTTATCATTTAAAAGGAGGTTGGGCAGAATGGCAGGCTTTCAATACATGATACTAATCATTATCCGCTGAGTCGTATCGGGGGCATTTATTTTAGCCGATCTGCCGAAAACCCAAAGCCCTACAAGCTTTAGCGAGAGCGTAGCTACTCTTGAATTTTGAGTAATACATCCTCTGCATGGATAGCAATTATTCTTCCATGGCTAGAATTAGTCTGCGCATTGGGGCTACTGGCTACGTGGATAAAAGGTAGTTGCGCCGCAATCTTGAGTAGCTTGTTAACTGTTTTCTTAAGATTACACATAAGTATTTTAGTTAGCGGAAGAACTATCGACTGTGGTTGCTTTGGTCCTATAATCAAAAAATCAGCGCTTCCATCCGTGGCTATTTTGCAGACAGTGTTACAACTTTTAGTAAGTTGCTTCGTCGTCTATTCAGACTGGAATTTAAGCAGTAAATGCAAGTCATTACGCGCTGCAAACTAAGACATCCAGACTTGCCTGTTTCTGCCTACTGCCTATCTATACATTTATGCTACGCAGTATTGCCATAATCGCTTTATTCCTTGGGTCTATCCTCTCATCATTTGCGTCTGAACTAACTTGGGATCGCACCGAAGCAAGGATTGAGTTGCTTCCGCATGAGACAGAAGTTAGAGCCGTTTATAAGGTTACCAATAACAGTGATGCACCACTGCGCATTAATAAACTTGAAAGCAGTAGCGGTAGCACTCTGTCTAAAATCGACAGAAGAATTTTATATCCAGGCGATACTGCTACAGTTACAGGGATATTTAATAAGGGAAAGCGGCAAGGGGAAAACCACAGTACGATTAAAGTTTTTCTAGAGGGACGCAATAATCCTGCAGCAGTCCTAGGCCTTGTTGCACAAATTCCAGTGTTAATAGAAGCTTCTCCGCGCATCCTTTACTGGAAATCAGATAGCCTGCAACAAGAACAACAAATTGAACTGCTCCTCGACACTCGCTACGTAAATCAAATAGCTGATATTAACTACGACTCGGTTCGTCTAAATGTTAAAAAAGAGAGTCGTAGCGAACCAATACCTAGAACTATTTTACATGTGTCGCCTAAGCGCTACGATGTACCCTTTAGAGATACCATAGTAATATACGCTAGCGGCCCAAAGGGTATGCGTTCGCAGACACGCATCCATATTTTTGTACAGCCCTAGCTAATAAAAGTTAATCGATTATATTAACCCGTATTGATCGGTTCGCTTGCGCAATGTAGCTCGAGTCATCCCTAAAATTTCAGCTGCAGGCCCTAACTTGCCGTCCGTTTCTGTTAATGCCCTTGCTATGATAGCACGCTCTGCGTGCTCAAGAATATTATTGCCCTGCTCTTCACGCAATTTTTGGTATAAACCTTCTAGTGGAGACAATACAGGAGTGCCTAAAACTGCCTCCTCAGCTGGCATGCCTTCATTCATGTTAGCGTTTTCTGCTGGAGCTAGTACTGAAGCAGTGCCGGCTGAATCAATAACTTCCTGAGGCAAGTCTTTTATCAAAATACTGTCGCCCTGAGCCATTACTGCACTGCGGTAAACAATGTTTTCTAATTCACGAACATTTCCAGGCCACTGATAACAGGAAAGAATCTCGAGCGCTTCGGGAGAGATAGATTGAGTGCTCGCTTTGCTATCACTAGCAAGCCGTTTTAAAACAAAATCAATTAATTGCGGCACATCCTCCATGCGCTCACGCAATGGTGGTATTTGGATCCGCACGACATTAAGTCGATAATATAAATCTTCTCGAAACGTTTTCTCCGCAACCATTGATTCTAAGGGCTTATTAGTAGCCGCAAGCATGCGCACATTGACTTTAATTGTAACGCTGCTGCCGACACGCTGGATTTCTCCCTCCTGTAGTGCACGTAAGATTTTAGTCTGCGTAGGCAGAGCCATATCACCAATCTCATCTAAAAAGATTGTGCCACCATCGCACTGCTCAAATTTACCAATACGCCGATCAGCTGCCCCAGTAAAGGCACCTTTCTCATGACCAAAGAGCTCACTCTCAATTAAATTCTCGGGTATCGCAGCACAATTAACCGCAATAAATGGCTTGTTAACACGCAAACTATTTTTAAATACAGCTCGCGCAATCAATTCTTTACCGGTGCCGCTTTCGCCGGTGACCATTACAGTAACATCGCTGGCTGCAACTTGTCCAATCGTCTTAAATACTTCCTGCATCGCTGAGGAACTTCCAATAAGCCCACCTCTAATATCTTCCTCACTAACCGTTGCGCTTGCCGCACTATTATCCGTACTCGCTTTATCTAGATCCTTTGACGCATTCAGTGCCGCCTGCGTAAGAGCGAGTATCTTCTTTAAATCAAAGGGCTTCATTATGTAATCAAATGCCCCAAATTTCATCGCCTCGATGGTAGTCTGCGTAGTGCCGTAAGCCGTCATTAAAATAATCATCGCATTGGTATCAATTCCACGAAGGTGCTGCAGGGTCTCAATGCCACTCATTCCTCCCATGCGATTATCCAATAAAATAACTTGTGGGCTATGCTTCTCCGCGGCCGTCAACCCCTCTTCGCCACTGGCGGCCTCAATAACTAAATAATTACGCGCTGATAAAATCCGCTTGAGAGAGTAGCGTAAATCATCGTCATCATCGATAACCAATACAATAGGCTGAGCGTCATTCATTTTGATAAAACTAAGTTAAAGCGTAAACAGTGAATACAAATCTAATTAAGGTAGAGTAAATACTAAGCAAAACTTTTAAGCTATAAAAATAGGAAAACTAGTACGATGAACGACTACAAGCCTACAGCGACCGATATTGATTCCATAAATAAATAAAAGACTTAGCAAAGTCCTCAGGCGTACTAGACATCCACTCATTTAATCTATCTTGGCTTGCCCAACATCCTTCGCTTATTTCATTTGGGTCTAGGATAAATGGGCCCTCTGCGGAGCATCGGTAAACCGCAACAAACTCCTGACCGGTTTGCTCACAAGCCTTAACCCTAAAAACCTCCATCAAGCTTTTAGCAGGGACTAAGCCGATTTCTTCACGGAGTTCCCGCAATGCAGCGCAAATGTAAGTCTCCCCGCTATCTACGTGACCGGAGCAAGAGCTTACCCATTTGCCTGGCGCGGAATCTTTTAGCATAGATCTTCGCTGTAAAAACAGCTGTCCATTAGCATTAAAAACAAAAATGTGTATAGCACGGTGCAAAAGGCCGTCGCGATGGACCACGCTACGAGGCTTTGTGGACGTAACAGCGTCATTGGCATCGACTACATCCAATATTTCTTCTGCTAAAGACATTAAAAATACAATTGTTTAAAAGTAGTCATGCAGCTAATTAAATAAGCCTAGAAGTTGCCGCTATAAACCACGTAGTGGCCTGCAATGAATTAACGAACTAGGCCCTTGAAGTCATCGAACTGTCCGGTAAATCCACCCTTTACGCCCTTGTGTATTACCGCAACTGCATCATGAGAGTGAAGCGACTCTAAGTGCGAGCAAGCAACTTGGAAGTCGACGATTCTTAATTCTTTGATAAGCTCCTCATAGAGTAAACGTGCAGCATCTTCGACGAATTTTGTAAACGCACCATTGAGTTCTGCAAAGGCTTGCTCATCCTCACGCTTCACCATCACTTGAGTTTCTGTTTTCAGCGCCGCTAAACAAATTTGCTGCATTTCTTCGATGCTGATGTGCTCACCATCTGCTACTTCAACACTTACGCGAGCAGTACTTCGCTGTGAATGAGGAATGCCGTAAATATTGCGACTGCCCCTGGCATGCTCGGATAACTCTGAAGAGCACGGGCAAGCAGATGAATATATAAAATCGAAGTGTATGTACTTATGAAACTGGTTGAGTTCATCGACTTTCCCCTCGAAGGCACATTTGTAGTACTGCCAACCATTCAGCTCGCTACGCAGGCTTGATTTCAAGATCGGGTACTCAAATTCTAATTTCAGTTGCGCCTGCTGTGCACGAATCGACTCTTTGTACGCAACAAGGATAGACTGTAATAGGTCAGGTGTAAATATGCGCTCTTTAAAGTCGTAAAATACACGCATTATTCGAGACATGTTAATGCCTTTCTGATCAGCCTCTAGCGACACAGTGCCAGTAACTGAAGTCTCTAAAGTGTGCGTGTCGGAGCTAGATGTAATATATCGAAGCGGTAGCCGGAAGTTTGAAATGCCTACCTTAAGGATGGGAACATTCGCTCCAAAAATCTCACGGGCATCTGCATTTTGCATGTCCGGCAAGCTTTCACGATAGGCTTCGGTTACAACAAAGTCCTCATCATAGTCTTTCGTTGGCAGAGATAACGGATCGACCTTAACAGCCTTTAGTTTCGCATCTGCAGCTTTTGCCCCACTGTCCTGCTTGTTTTTCATTTAAAATATAGTACTATATATAGAATGTATGCTGGCTGAAAATAACGACAACTGCAAGCACCTGCTACAAATAATAATGCGTAGGAAGAAAATCATATTTATTATGTATGCAAGCGTCTAAAATTGCTTTGCGGCAAGTCGCTTCCGAACTCAATGTAGTTATCTATGCTAGCAGATTTCAAAATTTTAGGCTCCAGTAGCAGTGGCAACTGTGCCTTTTTGCAAACTGGAGATACGCTAATACTCATCGATGCTGGCTTCTCTGCAAAACGAATCGCAGCAATGCTAGAACTTCATGGCAAAAAAATTGAAAAAATAGACGCCGTTTTTTTAACGCACGAGCATAGTGACCACTCTCAAGGCATCCGCGGATTAGCCCGCTTTGCTAGCCTCCCCGTATTTGCTAACCGTGACACCGCTGATGCAGTTCAATCCAAACTAAAAAAACGACCCAATTGGCAGATCTTCGAAACTGGCACGGCATTTAGTTTCCGAGATATTGAGATCCGTTCTTTTTCATTGCCTCACGATGCGTACGACCCGGTCGGCTACACCTTTCGCTGGGGCGAGGAAGATGACTTGATCTATCCAAGGCAAAGCCTGGCTTGGATAACAGACCTAGGATACATTCCAGCGCATGTGCAGGAACACATGCGCGAGGTGGAGACTCTTGTGATTGAGGCGAATTACGATGAAGCTCTTTTAGAAAAAGACACGAAGCGTCCCTGGGCAACAAAGCAGCGCATCCGAGGTCGTCATGGTCACCTTTCCAACGATGCTGCCTTAAAAGCAATCAACAGCCTAAATGGAAACTCTGTGTTACGCGAAATTTACTTAGCCCATCTAAGCTCGGATTGTAATACGGTAGATAAGGTCAAACAAACCTTCTTATCGCTTCATAATGCAGATAATTTAACTATTAATATTATCGACCCAGCATCCAGCACATGACGTTTTATACGACAAACAAATAAATAACTTATGAATATAGGATACCGCAAAACCAAAATAATCTTCACAGTCGGACCAGCGACAATGGAAGAAGACATGCTCGAGAGCCTCATTGAGAAGGGCGTCGACATTTGTCGTATTAACATGGCGCATGCGGATCATAAATGGACACGCGAAATCATTCAACGAGTACGCCGTGCAAGTAAAAAGGCTGGTCGCCAAATCGCTATTTTAATGGACGTAAAAGGACCAGAAATTCGCACCGGTGATGTCCCCGATACCTTTACTCTTTCAGTAGGGGAACCTCTCGACTTTACATACGGAGTTGGCTTGGGCAGCACCGGCAATGATGGAGTACGCAGGATTGATGTAAACTACCCTGGCCTAATGAAAGACCTCCATGTAGGAGATACCATATTAGTAGACAGTGGATTGATTCGCCTAAAGGTTTTGGAGATTGAAAAAGCGAGAGTTCGAACTGAGGTTATAATACCTGGGACAATAGGAAATAGGCGCCACATCAATCTACCTGGCGTGCGTGTCAATCTACCTGCACTTACTGAAAAAGATCAAGCGGATGTTGTTGTAGGCATCGAAGAAGAAATTGACTTTTTTGCACTCTCCTTTGTTAGAGAACCAGAAGACCTTTATATATTTCACGAGTTTCTCGAAGAGCGCGGCTGCAATGCAAAAATCATTGCTAAGATTGAAGACCAACAAGCCATTAGTAATTTAGAAGGCATTATAAAAGCATCCGATGGATTAATGGTTGCACGTGGGGATCTTGGCATTGAATGCCCCTTCGAAGACTTACCCTTAATTCAGAGCCGCGCGGTTCGTATGTGCATACAAAACACGAAGCCCGTTATTGTCGCTACACACATGCTAGAATCTATGATTGAGTCACCGATTCCTACTCGGGCAGAAGTCACTGACATTGCTAATGCGATCCGAGAGCAAGCAGACTGTGTCATGCTTTCAGGAGAAACAACTATTGGGAAATATCCAATTGAATGCGTCGAGGCCATTAACCGTATCGCGCACCGCACCGAACGCGAACAAAAGGAGGTTTTGCGACAAGACTTAGAGCTTCGATTGCCTCGCTCCATGATGCTACGCGCTGCTGCTCAGCTTGCAGCCGACATGCAGGCAACAGCAATCTTAGTTTTCACCCGTCGCGGAATCTTCTCCCAAAAACTCTCCTCGCTGCGCCCGTTAGTTCCAATCTATGCCTTTACCGACAACCCGGTGCTCTTTAAGCAGATGTTAATTATGCGCGGCATAGAACCATTCTATATGAAATTCGATCATGACCACGAAGCAACCATTCAAGACGCATTCTCTCGACTTAAAGATCGCGAATGGGCCAAAGCTGGCGATCCTATAGTTGTGGCTACCAAGCTTTATGCAGGCAAAAAGCTGATCGACAGTACGCAAATTCGTACAATAGAGTAATTTATTAATTCTTAATAGTATGAATAAGCTCAGAGCCCTACTCCTTCCGCTTGCCCTAGTTTTTGGTGCAATCGCCATCTTTGAAACCGGTGCGCGCTACGGCGCCACTAATATGCGCGCCTATGCAATTGCGCAGCAACTTCATAGCCTTACGCAAATTCGCATCTCGATTCAGACCGAGGAAAATGAAAATGCACAGGTACCTGTCGTACCCATTGATCAGATAGATAGTCTCATTGCTAGCGGATCCATGCTTCGTGAGACTTGGCACCTTTCCACCAATGCAAAAGAGGCACTGAACAATACTTTAGCATTTGTACTCCAAGCGCGTGGATGTGATAATATTATTAATCAATTGAAACAGGCAAGAGAGAGTGCAGGCGCTACTGAGGATAGCCAGGAGCAGTTTGATTCAATTATTGCAGCGATTCAATTAGCTCAAACTGAATTAATTGATAATGCAGAAACTGTAGGCGATAGTAGTGAAAATGATTCTATAAAAGAGTCTCCAGTGGTAGAATCTGCTCAGTAGTCTAAGTCGCTTGAAAACTTAAACGCCGGCTCGTGCGGTAGCTTTTAGTGCCTGTAACCAAATTACTCCAACTGCGCTTGCCAACGCACAGGACAATAGCGGGGTCAGCAAGTTTGTTGCGCCCAAGCAAATACCCACGGATACTAAAAAAAAGCCTACTGCCACCATCCATACAGGTGCACGATTTTGTGCTATGCGTGCGATTGGATAGAGCGCCCCTGCAAGTAATGCGGCAGTAGTGGATTCAATTATTTCAGGTCCCTGCCAATTGTAGCTAAAGCTAGCAAACAAGAGTAGAGAACACAGCACCCCCCATATAAAAAAGGTTAATAAGAACTGAACGCGCCGAATAGCAATGCCCTCTTGGGATACAACAAACTCACCATGTGCGATTCGTGCATGCCACCAGCGACCAAATAATAGCAGACTAATTAACAAAGAAATATGCCATAAACTAGAATTTTCGTACGAAGATGCGAAAAAGGAAAAAAGCTGTGTTACAATATATAATAGCAAGCCCAGCGTGATTAAAAAGTCGTGGTGCATGACGCGCGCCTGCAAAGAACGCCATACAGGTACAAAGAAGTAACTTCCGCCGACAAAGATGCTAATTAAGCTAAAGCACAAATCTAATAAATGAAATAGTCCTAGATATTTTATATCGACCGAAGTGGCTATTTGCGCGAAAAATAGCAATACTCCGTTAAAGGCAAATAGCATGCATAAAACCCATTGCCATGTAAGCGCCGACCAACGAGCGGTCACACTTTTACTTATTGGGTATGCAAGGTACCCAAATGTCCGAAGTTCTTCTAGGAAATCGGATAGATTAAGAGCATTTGGCTTCCAGCACACCCATAAGCTATTCTCCTCTAAACTAACTTTTGCTCGGACCGCGCCAGATCGGCGCATAAATAAATGCTCTACTAGCCAGCCACAACCAAGGCAAGTTAACCCACTTAATTGCACTCGTAGCTCACTCGGACTTTTATTGCTTTGGTTCTCGTCTTGCAGCGCATCGACCCAAGCAAAATCTGATTGATGCGTACCAAAGTTATCGATTGTAACCGGTTTACCGGCGCCATTTTGTATGTCATAAAATGTTTCTAAGCCTTTGCTATGAATTAGCTCATAAACTTGTGCACAACCCTGACAGCAGAAATTACTATCATTGGAAGCGCTTAAAAAACTAAGCCCGCAATGTTTGCAATTCTGTTTAATTGACCTGCCCGTAGCCATAAGCATTACGTCGCTTTGATTTAATTTAAATTAAATCAAAGCGCTCTATGCCTTTGCGCACATCCGTAAGAAAAGCAGCTGCGCCGACACCATTGACCCAGCGATGATCAAAGGTGAGTACAAGTGAAACTACTTCCATTGTACTACTATCTGAAGAGCTAGGATCTGGTAATGTGTATGGAGACCCAATAAACAAAGTGGCGACCGCTGGGGGAACCACGACTGGTATTGCTGAGCGAACATTATAAGTGCCCATACTAGAAATAGCTAATGCAACTTTGTTCTTAGAAGCCACTTCTCCTTTACGGGCGCGCTTTAAGGCCTGATTGACTGATTCACGAAATTGAGCCCACTGCAGAGTGTTTGCTTCTTTAACTACGGCAGTCTCTAGAACATCTCCTGGTAATGCTACAGCAACCCCTAGATCGACGCTTTCTGTGTCGTGAACTAACTCTCCTGAGCGAACATAAGAAGCAAAGCGCTCATGCTTTTGCATCGCCTTAAGGACTTCCCAGGCAGCCATTGTCAACGTTGATACAGTACCCTCGCCCAATTCTTTACTGCGCAGGCGCGCATCGCGAACTGCTTCCCAGCGGCAGGTCATATCGATTGTAGCTGGAATAATCCCTTGAAGCTGATGTATTGCCTCGGTTGAAAGTCCTACGGGATCTTTTAAAGTCGCAGATACCTGCGAATCATTCATCACCTCAAGCTTAGAGTCGGGGGAGGACGTACTAGTGCTGTTTACAACCAAAAGTTCCTGACCCACTTTTACCTCCTCGTCTTCAGTAATTTTCCATTCCTTTAAAACTCCGTCTACATCACTTTCGATTGGAAAAACTGCTTTATCTGTTTCCACTTCACAAAGCGCATCATCGGCTTTTATGCTATCACCTTCTTGTTTAAGAATAGAAACTACACGTGCAACGCGTATTCCTTCACCCAAGATGGGCACTGTGATTACTTTTTTGCTTTCCTGCATTTTTAGAGGCTCCATAAGATGAGACTGCTCAGAATTCTGTGCACCAGTATTTACATGTACTGCTTTATCCACTAACTCAAGTGAAGTCTTTAAAGTTGTAGCTAACAAGTGTTCAATAGCAGCTAAAATTCGTGGCTTATCCGGTAATACTGCATACTCATACACTGGATTGAATCCTACATGTACATCCCCCTTTGAAACAATGGCAGGCGGACTTTTTAGCGAGGATAATAGAGTCTGCTCGCCACACAAATCAGCCACAATCATCTGCCCTATGCTAGCAGTAATGTTATCTTCTTGAACAACTAGTAACCGTCCTGTCTTTTTTACTGAAGTAGCAATTGTCTCTCGATCCCAAGGTGCAATCGAGCGTAAATCGATGCACTCGATAGATAGTTTTGTATCCATCGAAGCGATAGTTTCTTCGACTAATTCCACACAATTACCCCACGTGACCAAAGTGAGTAAATCACCCTCACTGACAAGTCGAGCTTGTCCCAGCGGTACTGCTTCAACAGGTGCTAAGGTCGATTGCTCCGCCCACATTAAGTGCTTAGGCAGTAAGATGATGGTTGGGTCTGCGCCTTGCATTGCTGTCCAAAAAAGTCCTGCAGCATCATTGGGTGTCGATGGGACAACGACACAAATGCCAGGAATCCGTGCGAAGGAAGCCTCGCCAGCTTGGCTATGCCATAAAGCGCCACCGGGCAAATAACCCCCACAAGGAGCATAAATAACTAAGGGACACTGCCAGTGTCCAAAGCTTCGCCACCGCAGAGTCGCCATATTGGAAACTAGTTGATTCCAACCAGGATAAATAAAATCAACAAACTGTATTTCAAAGCAAGGGCGCTTTCCATAGGAAGCAAGCCCTACAGCGACTCCCATGATTGTAGACTCAGCAAGTGGTGCGTTAACTGCTCGGGAAGGATCCTTTGTGGACAACCCCTTCGTCAAATTAAACACTCCACCTTTAGGATCCTCAATATCCTCACCAAAGAAAACAACATCTGGCATAGTGTCCATAGCGGTGTGGAACGTGCGATTAACCGCATCCAGCATTCGGCAAGAAGGCTCTAACTGAAAAGGTGGAGGTGACGTATTTTTCGACTCGCCGATTAAGTGCAATTTGCTTTCGCTAGCTAGTGGGTCGGTAGCATTACTAGCCTCGCGATACGCCTCACGAACTGCCTCTCGTGTAGTCGACTCTAGTTGGCTAGCTTCGTCTTTAGTCAACACGCCAGCTTCAATCAATCGCTGCTGATAGAGGAGTACTGGGTCGCGTTCCTGCATCGCCTCAAGCTCATCTGTGGGGCGATACATACGCTGGTCGTCGGCGCTCGAATGATTTGAAAAACGCTCAACGTCACACCAAATAAATGCTGGTCCTCTACCCGAACGAGCCTGCTCTACGCTTGCACGACCTGCCGCAGCAACCGCTTCTAAGTCACTACCATCGACACGCAGCCATTCGCTCTGATTTAAAACACCGAGCGCAAGTGGGTTCGTTCGCTCGGTTGCGGTACTTATTGCAATGCGATTGTCCTCAACAATAAAAACCATCGGTAAGTTGCGCTCCTTTGCGAAGCAAACGGACTCAAAGAAATCTCCTTGCCGAGCAGATGCTTCTCCAAGAGAAGCATACACTACGTTCGGCTTTTCATCGAGTTGCATCGCCCATGCAGCACCACAGGCAGGCAAAAGATGGACTCCTACTGGCGAAGGATGACTCCAAATGTTGAGAGCTCTATCGCTAAAATGACCGGTTAATTGACGGCCTCCACTGGAAGCATTACGCTTCGCGTAGAAGGCCAACGCGAGATCATAGTCACTAATTCCTCGCTGCACACAAAAAGCACGATCGCGGTAATATGGAAAAGCATAATCATTCGGCACAAGTTCTAGCGCAACTGCGGCAAGTGCCTCGTGACCCATCCCAGAAATATGAAACCATCCCTTGCCCTGACGAATAAGGCTTTGTTCGCGTAAATCTCCGAGTCGACTGCGCCACAAGGAGCGCAGCAGTTCTAATTGCTTATCCTTGGCAATTGAAACAATCGCGGTTGAAACATTATCTGACATTATAAAAAAGTAGCTGCAAAATAACCAGCTTAGCTAGATGTAAATACCTGCGTACGATAGCCAAGCAAGGACGAAACCCTTATAAGAAATTATCGAAACACAGCCGGCACTAAAAAAATAAGGCTTCTGCAAGTGCTTGCTCTGCAGTTAGCGATTGGATCTGTATCGGCATGTGCTCGACCTGTTGCCCAAGATTAGAATCAATCACTCCACGTGCGCTATCGGCGAGTAATTGCCACTTAAAAAAGCGTGCATCATTATATTCAAATTCTAAGCTTAATAAACAGTCGGATAGATCGTCTGGGCTAGCTATCAAGTCAGTTTTAATAGCGCTCGCATTATTCAGGAGTCGCCCGCAATCACTAAAACAATCTTGCGCCCACTCCATAAGCCGAAGACCTTCGCCCCACATTTTAGGACAGTAGACGACTCGGATCAACTCTAGCCCGATTGATAATTGCTCCGCACAATAACCACTCAAAAACTGGCCAATCGATTGCCGAACAGGAAGAAGACGTGCTTTCGCGAGATCGTAAACTCGATCTGGCTCCGGCCAATTAAGAGACTCTAAAGCGTCTGAGCCTAGGCTGCTATCGTAGACACAACGTCGAACGCCCGTAAGTAATGTATGGAAGTAGGTCTCCATACGATGTGCGGGCACTTCGCTAAACCAATGATACGTTGGTAAATCCGCCTCCAACCAAACCGAAACTTGATTGGACAAATAACCGAAATCCTCTGGTTCGTAGCGCAGTAAAAGTGCCTCGCAACAACACATCTCACGATGTGAGTCACCAATATAACACTGACTAAAAAGTTTAGCGCCCATCGAACCACCATCCTTATTATGACTCGGGCATAAAACGATAATGCGGCTCGGATAGCGCTGAGCAAAGCGAATTAATGTATCAAACCGCTCCCGCGCATCATCGGGCTCTACGCTGGATCCGAAGTGTAGCACTACATTCATCTGTGAAGCACGAAACTCTGTCGGAACATCCGTAGCATCGGTCTCCCACATAACAGCTAAGTGGTCCGTAACCTCGCGCACGGGCAATTCAATGCCTGGCAAGCTATCGATTAATTCAGGTGTTTTCAATTTTTAAGCCTCTGGTATCAACGATAAGTGTCCCTACTCTCGGTCAGCTAGAGCGGCGCCACTGGTGGCCTGACTCCTTTAAAAGTGCGTCACTTTCCTTAGGGCCCCAAGAGCCGGATGTATATTCTTCAAGCCCCTCAGAACCCCGAGTGGCCCAATCCTCCAGAATTGGTGTGATTAACTTCCAGGAGGCCTCTGTTTCATCGCCGCGAATAAATAGAGTGCTGTCACCGATCATTGCATCTAAAATAAGGCGCTCATAGGCCTCTGGGGTGTTCGACCCAAAAGTAGTGGCATAACGAAAATGCATTTTCACCGGTTGTGTGCGTGTCTCTAGGCCAGGAATTTTAGAATTCATCACCAATGTTACCCCTTCATCAGGCTGTATCCGAATAACCATCGTATTAGCAGCCACATCATATTTCTCTCCTTCGGAAAAGAGGATACCTGGTGGGCGCTTAAACTGAATCGCAATTTCACTAGTACGTCGCGGCATGCGCTTGCCTGAGCGGATATAAAATGGTACGCCTTTCCAGCGCCAATTATTTATCGATAGCCGAAGGGCTGCATACGTCTCGGTCGTCGAGCTCTTTGGAATGTCGTCCTCTTTTAAATAGGCATTAACAGGCTCGCCATCGACTAGCCCCTCTAAATAGCGAGCACGCACGACATCTTCGGCTCCGGGCTTTAATTCGAGTGGTTGAATAGCTTTGAGTACTTTAACTTTTTCATCGCGTATGGATTCAGGGTCTAATGAAACTGGCGGTTCCATAGCAGTTAGCGCGAGTAGCTGCATAGTATGATTCTGTATCATATCCCTTAATGCGCCGCTGGTATCGTAGTATCCTCCTCGACTACCAACGCCTAAACTCTCAGCGACAGTAATTTGCACATTATTGACGTACTCTCGATTCCACATTGGTTCAAAAATAGAATTTGCGAAGCGCTGTACCAATAAATCTTGAACGGTCTCTTTACCAAGATAGTGATCAATTCGAAATACTTGAGACTCATCAAAGACTTCCTTGATTGCTGCATTCAGCGAGCGCGCAGAATCTAAATCATGGCCAAAGGGCTTCTCTATAATTACCTTCGAAGCCACTTTTGTGTTTATATGCATACTCGCCATCCCGCTCGCACCTAGATTGGCTATAATTGGGGCAAAAACACTAGGTGGAGTAGAGACATAAAACAGGCGCTGCACGTCTCTTCCTAAGTCAGCTTCAATTGTATCAATTTTCTTGGCTAACTCTGAAAATGCTTCAGCCGAATCATATCCTCCAGTGTGATAGATTGTATTTTGTCGTACTCGATCCCATATTTCAGCGTCCATGGGGCGTCGCGAAAACTCACCAATCGCTTGATCCATAGCCTCGCGGAATTTAGTATCTTTCATTGGCTTACGACCAAATCCGATTAAATGAAAGTCGCCTGGCAATAGGTTATCAACACCCAAATTAAAGATGGCGGGCACTAACTTACGGGCAGTCAAATCTCCCGATGCGCCGAAGATTACCACTACAGTAGGCGGTGAGCCGCGGTGCTTGCTTAAGCCATTTAAAAAAGGATGCCTGGATTCGTCACTTGTAGTCATTGTCTCTCGAAGTTACGGGCTTTGTAATGTTTATGAAAAAATGGAATATTTTTGTAGTGTCGTACTTTATCAGCTTTATTGCATGAAAGTACGACATCTATGATGTCAAAACGAAAGTGCTTTGGTGGATGTTGGATCTGATTTAAATACTGTCTACAGGTCCGATGCAAGACCGCCTTCTTATTTACGTCGATTGAATGGTAGCCAGAAACAAGTGCTTTTTCTTCACGAGCACGCACCTCAATAAATACCAAAGTATCCTTATCGCTACAAATTAGATCCAACTCGCCGCGGCTTCCGTGCCAATTACGAGTGATTAATTTATAACCAAGCGTACGCTTGCAGTAATCTGCTGCCAACGCTTCGCCATAAGCACCACGCTCTGCACTGGTAGCATCTAGGCCAGGTGCTAAGGGTGGCTTACTAAACGGCAAAAGATTATAAACGCGCCAGAAAAGATTCATGCGACAAGCTTGCAGGTTTGGGTAGGCTAGTTGATAATAATACTATACCTATTTATATAATTTAATCCTAAATAACTATCAAGACGGATCGAAACACATCTGATTTTTTAATCGTTGGGGCCGGTATCGCAGGGTGCCTGCTTGCATGGAGGCTACAAAAAGCAGGCAAAAGCGTGGTCTTGCTGAGCAATTCTAAGGCTCCTAGTGCCTCTGCTGTAGCAGCCGGTGTAATTAACCCAGTGACAGGACGCTGGGCCGTTAAATCTTGGCGTATCGATGATTTATTACCCGAAGCCGAACGCCTGTACCGATCTTTAGAGGAAGAATTGAATATCGATGTGTACCATCCAATGCCACTTCGGCGCTTTTGCAAAAATAAGGAAGACCAAAAGCGTATAGGTCGTCGTTTACGAAATTTGCGATACGCAGACGTACTCGGCGATTTCCATTTGGCAGGGGACTGCCCTGAAAAAATAAAAGACTCCTACGGTAGCTTTGACATTTTAAGAGCCGCCTACGTCGACCTACCCAAATTACTGGAGGCAATGAGAGCTCGGTTCCGATTCGTTGATACACAATTTGATCACGCAGACTTACGGCGTATTGGAGATTGCTGGGAGTACAAAGAGTTTAAAGCTGCCAAAGTAGTCTTTAGTGAAGGGGCCGCAATGCACGGTAACCCATGGTTTACTCTACTAAAATCTGCACTCACCCCAATAAAAGGTGAAACACTTTCATTTGAGTGCCCAGAGCTGAAGCTGCCGCACTCTATTTACCATCACGGCAAATGGTTGCTAGCATATGGCGACAATCGCTTCCGCATCGGAGCAACCTACAGCCAGGATTTTGATGGAGCCGATCCATCCAAGTCTGCTACGAACGAGTTGCTAGAAGGTGTAAGGGCTTTTGTTGGTACAGAACTTTTCTTACAGAAAGAAAAACAACTCGCCGGCATTCGGCCTAGTACGTTCGATGCACGTCCGCTACTTGGGGCGCACCCAACTG
>MDSV01243182.1_pt1 | contig 19903 bp, 23 predicted proteins | sample 810851 | NCBI WGS metagenome assembly MDSV01 (sample SAMN05326640, study PRJNA326480) | marine metagenome | isolation source: seawater | place: Atlantic Ocean: North East | collected 2012 | reverse complement strand
CCTAAATTATCTGGTTCATTAGCAGCAATTTTTCTTAAAATTCTTCTCATTATTTTACCAGATCTTGTTTTTGGAAGTCCCGGAGCAAATTGTATTACATCTGGCGTGGCTATTGGACCAATTTGTTTTCTTACCCATAATTTAAGATCTCTTTCTAAATCTCCTGTAGGATTTTCACCGGCATTAAGTGTTACATAACAATATAGCCCGTTTCCCTTTATGCTGTGTGGAAAACCAACCACGGCTGCTTCTGCAACTTTTGGATGAGCAACAAACGCGCTTTCTATTTCAGCTGTTCCTAAATTGTGACCAGATACGATGATCACATCGTCAACTCTTCCAGTGATCCAATAATATCCATCTTTATCTCTTCTACACCCATCCCCTGTAAAATATTTTCCGTCATACTGGGAAAAATAAGTATCAATAAATCTTTGATGATCTCCGTAAACTGTTCTCATCTGGCCAGGCCAAGATGCAGCCACACAGAGTCTACCTTTTCCCTCTCCTTTTATTAATTTTCCATCTTTATCTACCAATACAGGTTTTATTCCGTAAAAAGGCTTAGTTGCTGATCCAGGTTTTAGATCTATCGCTCCAGGCTGAGGGGCTATTAAGATTCCTCCCGTTTCCGTTTGCCACCAGGTATCTACAATCGGACACCTCGAGTCACCTACTGTCTTATAATACCACATCCACGCCTCGGGATTTATTGGCTCTCCGACGGTCCCCAATAATTTTAGAGATTTTCTGCTTGTTTTTTTTACTGGTTTATCACCTTCTCTCATTAATGCTCTTATCGCTGTTGGAGCTGTATAAAAAATATTCACTTTGTATTTGTCAACAATTTGCCACCAACGTGAACTATCCGGATAATTTGGAACACCTTCAAACATTATTGTTGTAGCTCCATTAGATAGTGGGCCGTAAATGATATAACTGTGTCCAGTTACCCAACCTATATCTGCAGTGCACCAATAAACATCATTAGTTTTGTAATCAAAAATATATTGATGAGTCATAGAAGCATATACCATGTAACCACCTGTTGTATGTAAAACACCTTTAGGCTTTCCTGTTGAACCTGAAGTGTAAAGAATAAATAACGGATCCTCCGCATTCATCTCTTCAGGGTCACATTTTGTAGGTGCTGAAGAAATTAATTCTTTGTACGATACGTCTCTTTCATTATTCCAATCAACTTGATTTCCAGTTCTTTCAACAACTACACACTTTTTTACACCAGGGCATTGATCTAAAGCTTCATCAGCAATTTTTTTAAGTGGTATAATTTTTCCACCTCTGACTCCTTCATCAGCAGTTATTAAATACTCCGATTCACAATCGGTGATTCTAGTAGCGATCGAGTCAGGAGAAAAACCTCCAAATATTATTGAATGAACAGCTCCGATTCTTGCACAAGCTAGCATAACGTAGGCCAATTCAGGTATCATGGTTAGATAAATTGTAACTCTGTCGCCTTTTTGAATACCTAAGCTCTTTAAACCATTTGCAGCTTTACAAACATTTTGATGTAACTCTTTATAAGATATCTTTTTTGTATCAGCGGGATCGTCGCCAACCCAAATAATAGCTGTTTTACTTGGATTTTTTTTTAGATGTCTATCAATACAGTTAGCAGATGCATTAAGCGTGCCATCATAGAACCATTTTATCTTAACCTCGTCTTTACTATATTTTACATCCTTTATTTTTGTATATTTTTTTATCCAGGTAATTCTTTTTCCTTCTTTTGCCCAAAATTTATCATTTTCTTTTATTGAAAGCTTATATTTTTTTTTATATTTAGACTCATTGACGTAGGCATGATTAGCCCAACTGTCAGAAACTTTAATAATTGAATTACCGTCACTATCTTTTGAAAATGTAGGAGCTTTAAAATTTATTTTTCTTACTTTCTTGCTCTTTTTTCTTGTTTTCTTTTTTTTTCTAGTTTTTTTTCTAAATTTTCCTTTTATTCTAGTTTTGCCCCTAGATTTTTTTATTCTTCTAGTTTTCTTACCTGTCTTTTTAGACTTTTTTTTCCTTTTCTTTTTTTTAGCCACAAATACCTCTAAATTTTTAATACTTTACCCATGTTATAAATAATTTTCCAGCTTTTATAATCAATAGGCATTACCGACAATCTGCTTTGTTTAATCAACGGTAAATGAGAAATTTTCTTGTTTTTTTTAATTTTTTCTAATGAAACTGGTCGTTTAAGTTTTTCTAGAAACCTAACTTGAACGGCCACAAAACGCTTTTTTTTGTCAGTTTTGTCAATAAAAGCAGTTTTAATTACTTTCACTACACCCACAATCTCTTTTCCAATATTAGAATGGTAAAAAAAACATAACTCACCAATTTTCATTTTCTTTAAATTATTCGCTGCTTGATAATTTCTTACCCCATCCCAAGCCGAACCTTTTTTACCACACTTTTTTTGTTGGTCTATTGACCAAACATCTGGCTCTGATTTAAGTAGCCAATATTGTTTCACAATTTTAAACCCGGACCTTTCATGTATGGCGCTTTTTCATCTAAAGGCCATCTAGATTTTACAGAAACATTTAAGTCACTTAATAAATTTTTTTTAAATCTTTGAATGCCTGCCCAGGCTATCATGGCCGCATTGTCGCTACAAAATTTTATATTTGGATAAACAGTTTCAAACCTCATTTCATTAGCTAAAGAAGATAAATTTTCTCTTATTGATTTATTAGCAGCCACTCCACCAGCAACAATTAATTTAACTTCTTTAACTTGAGTTTTTTCTTTGAAAACTTCTACTGCAATTTTTGTTTTTTTGTAGAGAATTTTATTAATCGTATTTTGAAAGGAAGCTGCAAGATTATACTTCATTTTATTATCACCACTTATTTTTTTCGACTCTCTTAATACAGCAGTTTTGAGTCCGGCAAATGATAAATTGCAACCAGCTCTATTTATAATTGGTTCTGGGAGTTTAAAAAAATTTTTGTCTCCTAAAGAAGAGAACTTTTCTACCTTAGGTCCCCCGGGATATCCAAGCCCAAGCATTTTTGCAGTTTTATCGAAAGCCTCACCAAGAGCGTCATCGATGGTTGTGCCAAGTTGTTCATAAACATTAACGTCTTTAACAATTAAATATTGAGTATGACCTCCTGAAATCAATAAAAGCAAGTAAGGAAATTTTATTTTTGTCTCTAATCCTGGACTTAAAGCATGACCTTCTAAGTGATTAACCCCTATAAACGGTTTATTCGAAAATGCTGCAATAGATTTTCCAATATTTAATCCAACCGTTAAACAAACAACTAAACCAGGCCCCGCTGTCGCTGCAATACCATCTATATTATCCAAAGAAATTTTACTTTCTTGCAAAGATACATTAATGATGTGTTCGATATTTTCTAAGTGGGCTCTTGCCGCCAATTCTGGAACTACGCCCCCAAATTTTTCGTGCTCTGAAATCTGGCTTGAAACAGTATTTGATAATATGTCTGCAGTACCCTTATCATTTTCCCTTATAACCGCAGCAGCAGTCTCATCGCAGCTTGTTTCTATTCCTAAAAATGTAAACTTTTTTGTCATCCTTTTTTGTACATTTAAATAGTATAAAATAATTCTATCAAATATATAATCAATTAATGACTAAAATTACAATTGGAGCTCGAGGCAGTAAACTTTCTCTAGCCTATGTGGCAAGGGTTAAAGAACTACTCATAAGGAATAATAAAGAGTTAGAAGAAAAAAGTATTGAATTTAAAGAGATAAAAACATCTGGAGATTTGAATTTGCATAAGAAGATTTCTGAAATAGGGGGAAAAAATTTATTTTGTAAAGAAATTGAGGAAAGTTTACTTTCCAAAGAAATAGATATTGCTGTTCACTCTTTAAAAGATATGGAGTCAATTGAAAATGAAGAACTTTTAATCGGAGCTTATATTAAAAGGAATGATTTTCGTGACGTAATAATTAGTAAAAAAATTAAAAATATTTTAGATTTAAAAGAGGGAGTAAAAATTGGTTCCAGTTCAAGAAGAAGAGAACTACAACTTAAAAAAATTAACAAAAAAATATCAATAATTAATATTCGAGGAAACATTGATACAAGAATAAACAAAATGAGTATAAATGATCTTGACGGTGTCATTCTAGCAGCAGCTGGTGTAAAATCATTGAACCTAGATCATGAAATTGCTTTTACATTTGAATGTGAACATATTTTGCCAGCTGTAGGTCAAGGTATTATTGCAGTGCAATGTAGAAAAGATGATCAAATCAAAAATATTTTAAAAAAAATCAATGATGGCAAGACAAATCTTTGTGCTATAGCAGAGAGAAAAATGCTTCAAACTGTTGGAGGCGATTGCGATACTGCTATAGGCGGGCTAGCCGAAATTCAAAACCATAATTTAAAATTGAGAGCTCAATTATTTTCAGATAGCGGGGAGGAAAGTTTTGAATATGAACTTATAGGAAGGGACATCGACGCTTCTTCTATTGGAAAAAGCGTGGGAGAAAAGTTACTTAATTTAGCAGGAAAAAAATTTAAAAAAAAATGAATATTTTAATAACGAGACCACTTATTGACTCCGAAGATTTAATGGGAAAATTATTTTCTCTTGGTCATAAGATTATTCATATGCCTACCTTAAAAATTACTACTAAAAATTTAGAATCTATAAATCCTGAAAAGTACGCAGCTTTTATTTTTACAAGCGCAAATGCAATTAGATGTCTTAAAATACTAAAAACAGATAGGAATAAACTTTGCTTTTGCGTCGGAGCAATAACTGAAAAAATTGCAAGGCAACAAGGATACAACAATACAGTTTCAGCAGGTGGAACGGTTAATGCCCTTAAAAATTTAATTATTAATTCAGAATATTTAGACAAAAAAAAGCTGTTAGCCTATATATGTGGTGATAATCTAAGTTCAGATTTGGATTTAGAATTAAAAAATGAGGGCTTTCTTGTAGAAAAAATTGTCAATTATACTTCTAAAAAGATTAATGAATTAAATGAGGATACAAATAAACTTATTAGAAACCATCCTCCTGACATAATTCTTGTTTACTCAAAAAGAAGTGCAGAAAGCTTTATTGAATTAGCAAAAAAATATTCACTCAAAGGGCTGATGACAGACTCAAGAGTAATGTGTATAAGTGAAAACGTTTTAAATATATTTAAAAAAGCTGGCTGGAAAAAACTTGAAGTTTTTGAAGCAGGGGAAGAATTAACAAAATTAAATAATAATTAAATGGAAGTATTTGAGAATTTTAAAGATCTTTTTTTTGATGTTTGGGACAAAGGAGTCTCTGGAGTAAATATTTCAGAAATAGTAATTGCCTTATTAATATTTTTATTTTTCTTATTTTTAAGAGGAATATTTTCAAAATTTGTAATTAAAAGACTTGAAAATTATGTTTCCAAAACAACAAACAATTTTGATAATTCTCTTGTTTTTTCAATGGAGGGACCAGCAAAGTTTTTTCCAATTGTTTTAGGTTTTTTTGTATCTACAAGTTACCTGACTATCGAGTCTCAAGCAGCAGATTTTATTGAAACTATTAATCGTTCTTTAATAACGATTTTAATTTTCTGGACCTTTCATCAAATAATTGGTCCGTTATCAGTAGTAATTAAATCAGTGGGAGATTTAATTTCTCGTGACCTTGTAAATTGGATTATCAAAGCAATAAAAGTTCTAATTTTTATCTTAGGTGTGGCAGCAGTGTTGGAACTATGGGGAATAAAAATTGGTCCAATTATAGCAGGCTTAGGTTTATTTGGAGTAGCAGTAGCATTAGGAGCACAGGATTTATTTAAGAATTTAATTTCTGGAATTTTGGTTCTTGTGGAGAGAAGATTTCAAGTTGGCGATTGGATTTATGTTGAGGATGTAATTGAGGGCACCGTTGAATCAATAGGCTTTAGGTCAACAGTTGTTAGAAGATTTGACAAATCACTTGCTACTATACCTAATTTTCAGTTTGCTGAAAAAGCAGTAATAAACAATTCATTAATTACAAATAGAAGAATAAGTTGGGTTATTGGATTAGAATATAGGACTACCAGTAAGCAGCTAACAGACATCAAAAAAGAGATAGAAGAGTATATAAAAAATAGTGAGCTTTTTACTACCTCGGACAACACAATACTCTCAGTTAAAATTGAGCAATTCGCTGCCAGTTCTATAGATATAAAACTAATTTGTTTTACAAAAACTAAACACTACTTAGAATGGATGAAGGTAAAAGATATTCTAGCTATTGAAATAAAAAATATCGTTGAAAAACATAAGGCATCTTTTGCATTTCCAAGTACGTCTATTTATGTGGAGAAAAATTAATGAAGTCTACGCTAATTTTATTTGATAATATTGTTAATCTTTACATATGGGTATTGATAATTCATGTAATCTTTAGCTGGTTAGTAGCTTTTAATGTTTTAAATACTAATAACAGATTTGTTTATTCTGTTTTGGATATCTCTTATAAGTTAACCGCACCACCTTTAAATTTTATAAGAAGATTTCTTCCGAATTTAGGATCTATAGATATTTCACCAGTAATATTGATATTAGCTTTAATGTTTTTAAGAAATTTAATTTTTGAAATGTTTGCACCAGGATTATTTTTAAGATGATTATTGATGGGAAAAAAGAGGCAGAGATAATTAGGAGAGAAGTCCAAGAAGAGATTTTAAATTTAAAGTCAAAAATTAACAAAACTCCAAGCTTAACCGTTATATTAATCGGAGATTATGCTCCAAGCCAAATTTATGTGAAGAACAAAGAAAAAAGTGCCAAAGAAGTCGGCATAAATTCTGAAGTTGTAAGATATCCAAAAAATGTAAGTGAAAAAGAAATTTTGAAAAAAATTGATGACCTTAATAAAGATAAAAATATCTCTGGAATATTGGTTCAACTTCCTCTTCCTGATCAAATAAGCAAGGAAAAAATTATAAATGCCATACATCCGTCAAAGGATGTAGATGGTTTTAATCCTGTAAATGTAGGAAATCTTTCATCTGGCTACAAATCGATTGTTCCTTGCACTCCTTTAGGATGTTTACTATTACTTAAAAAGATTGAGCCACAATTATCTGGAAAGCATGCTGTGATTATAGGAAGATCTAATTTAAACGGAAAACCTATGGCTCAATTGTTATTAAAAGAAGACTGCACAGTAACTATCGTTCATTCAAAAACGAAAAATTTAAAAGATGAGTGTCTTAAGGCAGATATACTTGTGGCAGCAGTTGGTGTCCCACATTTAATAAAAAAAGACTGGGTTAAAAATAATGTTATAGTAATTGATGTTGGCATCAATAAAGTGGGTGAAAAAATAGTTGGTGATGTAAAATTTGATGAGGTAAAAGATAAAACTAAAGCAATTACTCCAGTTCCTGGCGGAGTTGGACCAATGACAATTGCATGCTTATTAAAAAATACGTTGGAATGTTTTAAAGCTCACCAGATTTAGATTTCTCAATTTTTAAAAATTTGCTATTTCTAAATCTTATTATCACAGTAGCTAGTGCTACAATTAAGATGGCCAATGATATATATATTAAATTTGTAGGATCACTTTCTTTATCTTGTAAAATTATAAAACGTGCTAAAGCTGTAATAGCTATAACTAGAGGATAAGTAATTCTTACTGCTCGAGTTTCCCAATACGACCTCACCAATCCAATTACTTCTATATAAATAAACATTAAAAGAAGATCGGCCAAAGTAATATCTCTGTTTTCGTACATTTCCCTCATTTCTAAAAAGAAAGCAATTATTGTAGAGATTAGCACTATCACCACAGCCACTAATTGAATATTTCGAATCGAATTGTTCATCTATATTAATCTATCAAATATTTATACTTTATATAACTGTTTAGAGTGAAATTTTATAAAATTTTCAACTTTTTTCTTATTAAATGTTTTGTTTTCCTCAAAAGAAACTTTTTTCATTGAATAAGCTTTATTTTTTGTTTTTCTTGAAATTATTGTTACATTTCCTTTATATAAACTTAATTCAATTTCTCCTGATACCTGTTTTCTTTTTTTATCGATGATTTTTTGTAGTTTTAATCTTTTTTTTGAAAACCAATAACCATTATATACAAGCTCCGCGTATTTGGGCATTACTCTTTCTTTCTCGTGAGCAGTTTTCTTGTCAAGCGTTACAGATTCAATCGCTCTGTGAGCTGTATAAAGTAAAGTTCCACCAGGTGTTTCATAAACACCTCTTGATTTTATTCCAATAAATCTATTCTCAACTAAATCAACTCTTCCAATCCCATTTTTGCCAGCTAAGATATTTAATTTTTCTAAAATTTTTTCAGGTTTAAGTTTTTTTCCATTCACAGCAACTGGATCACTATTTTTAAAAGTAATTTTAACCTTTGTTTTTTTATTAGGTGCTTTTTCTGGTGAGATAGTTCTTTGAAAAATATATTCTGGTGGAGAATTTTTTGGATTCTCTAAAATTTTACCCTCTGTTGAAGTATGAAAAATATTATCATCTACAGAGAATGGTGGAGCTCCTTTTTTATCTTTTGGAATTGGAATTTTATTTTTTTTCGCATATTGTATTAAATCTGCTCTGGATTGTAATTTCCACTCTCTCCAAGGAGCTATAGTTTTAATTTTACCTTTTCCAAAATATGCATAACCAAGTTCAAATCTTACTTGGTCATTTCCTTTTCCAGTAGCACCATGAGATACTGCAAAAGCATTATATTTTTTTGCAACTGCGATTTGTCTTTTAGCAATTAAAGGTCTGGCTATAGAGGTACCAAGTAAATAAGTTCCCTCGTATACAGCATGGGCTCTTATCATCGGAAAAACGTATTCTTTCACAAAAACGTTTTTTAAATTTTCAATTATTATTTTTTTTACACCTAATCTTTTTGCATTTTGAATGATTTTCTTTCTATTAATAAGCTGACCGATATCTGAAGTGTAAGCTATCACTTCAGCTTTATAATTTTCTTGTAACCATCTTAAAATAATAGATGTGTCTAAACCGCCTGAGTAGGCTAAAACAATTTTTTTCATTTAGCTGCAGGTTTTTTTTGCTGTATTGTAGGCTTTTGTAAATCCCATCATTGAATAATGATCAGTTGTTTCAGCCCCATTGGCAGTTCTTGCTTTTATAATAATATCTGTAGCCTTTTTCATTAATTGAATAAATTTTCTTTCTTCTTGATCATCCAATAACCACGCAAAATCTTTTTGTGAAAAAAAAGAATATTTTCTTTTACCAGAGCTAGCTGTTACACTTGAAGTTTTATAATCATGTCCACTAGTTAAACTAACCTCATCTTTGATACCCTCTGAAGGTCTAAAGGTTACAAATAATTTAGATTTATCTCTTTTAACTGCCGCCGGAGCTCTTTTTGTTGGAACTGTTTGAGCAAAACATATTTTCCCTTTATCAGTTTCAGCTACAAAACTTTCCCAGTTTTTGTATTTTCCAGTTGATCTTGGAGTAACTGCAAATGCATTAAAAGAAAAAATCAGTAGGGTAAAAATAATTAAAATTTTTTTGACTAGCATGTTTTATTTTTATACTAAAAATTATCTATTTCAATGGTTTGAATTAGGGAGAGGGATTAGGATTATTGTTATGGATAATGTTAATTTTGTCTATTATTTCATCTGACAGTTCTACGTCGATGCTGTCTAAATTCTCTTTTAATTGACCCATAGTTGTTGCACCTATTATATTACTTGTAACAAAAGGTCTTGAGTTTACAAAAGATTGCGCAAGTTGAACCATTGAAAGATTATACTCTTTTGCAAGTTTGAAGTATTGGTCATATGCTTTCATGGCTAAAGGATTAAGATGTCTTTCCCACCCTTTGAATAACGCTTGTCTTGAGTTTTTAGGCATTTGTCCATTTCTATATTTTCCTGACAGCGCCCCAGCTGCTAAAGGATAATAAACAAGTAAACCACATTTTTCTCTTATTGAAATTTCTGACATACCAATTTCATAAGTTCTATTAACTAAATTATAGGGATTTTGAACAGACATCATTCTTGGAAGATTTTTACTTTTAGACAGCTCAATATATTTTGATAACCCGTATGGAGTTTCATTTGACATCCCAACATACCTAATTTTTCCACTTTTAATAAATTTAGATAAAGCCTCAAGTATACTTTCAAAGCTGTGCCATTTTCCTTCATTTTCATTAACAGAGTAGTCTCTTCTCCCAAAAAAATTTGTAGACCTCTCAGGCCAATGCAATTGATATAAATCAATATAATCTGTTTTTAATCTTTTAAGACTACCTTCAATAGCTTCAGCAATTTTTTTTTCATTAAAATTGTTTCCACCTCCTCTTATCCAATCACATCCAGGCCCAGCAACTTTTGAGGCTAAAATTATCTTGTCTCTATTTTTTCTTTTTTCAAACCAATTGCCGATCATTACCTCAGTTTTGCCGTATGACTCTGAATTAGGTGGGACAGAATAAATTTCAGCAGTATCAAAAAAATTTACTCCTCTGCTTAAGGAATAGTCCATTTGTTCAAAGGCATCTTTCTCAGAGTTTTGTGTGCCCCAAGTCATCGTTCCAAGACATATTAAACTCACATCTAAATCTGTAGTGCCTAATTTTTTAAATTTCATATAATTGCAATATATCTATGGTTTTTTAGGTCAATTTTTGCCTATTGAAAAGTATTTAAAAAAACTTATATATTTAGCTATGGAAATTAATAAACAAAAAACAGCAGTTCGATCATCAGCATCTGAAGCTATTTTGGATCAAGGCTTAAGATCTTACATGTTAAAGGTCTACAATTATATGGCCTCTGGTGTTCTTCTTACAGGATTCGTTGCATTATTATTTTTCAAAATGGCTGTGGTTAGCTCAGCTGATGGACAAATTGTTGGATTAACAAATTTTGGAAACACGATTTACGCTTCAGGGTTAAAATGGGTAATAATGCTAGCTCCACTAGCTATCGTTTTTTATATGAGCTTTGGAATAGCAAAAATGTCTGCAGGTAAAGCTCAAACTACTTTTTGGGTATTTGCAGCTTTAATGGGCGCTTCACTTTCATCAATATTTTTAATTTATACTGGCGCAAGCATAACTAGGGTATTCTTTATCACAGCTGGTACATTTGGAGCAATGAGCATTTACGGTTACACTACCAAAAGAGATTTGACTAAATTAGGTTCATTTTTAATGATGGGACTGTTTGGTATTATAATTGCATCTTTGGTCAATATTTTTATGAAATCTTCAATGATGTATTTTGTGATTTCAATTATAGGTGTTTTAGTATTTGTAGGTTTAACTGCTTACGATACTCAAAAAATTAAAAACATGTATCTTGTTAGTGACAGCGGTGAGTTAATGGGCAAAAAAGCTGTAATGGGTGCTCTAACACTTTATCTAGATTTCATAAATCTTTTCATCATGCTTCTAAGACTTTTCGGTCAAAGAAGATAATTATTTAACCAATTTTAATTTATTCCAGCTAGTTTTTGTTATTAGTAGGCTTAAGTTTTCCGACTTTTTAATAACTTTTCCGTCTTTATCTTTAATTAAGTATTTTTCATTGAAATAACTAGGCTTAAGGTTTTTAGTTATTTTCAGCACAGGTTTCTCCGATGCTCTTTGGTAAACATCAAAAGAAACTTCTCTTGCACCTGTCGAAAAAGAATAATCTTTCCAAGATCCATTAGAGACCATCTTTGCATAGAGATTTAAGATACATTGAAGTTCTCTTTTTACAAAAAATTTTTCTCTCTCTTTTTTCTTTGTATCATTATTTACAATTAATTTGATTCTACTCATACTTTGTACTTGTTAATTAATGGTACTTGAAAAGCTGTAAAAATAAAAGTAATTGGCAAAATTCCCCATACTTTAAAATTTACCCAAGTAGTTTCTGGTTGAGTCCTCCAAACAATTTCATTGAGTATAGCTAAAAATATAAAAAAATACGCCCATCTAAAATTTAATTTATCCCAACCGGTTTCGTTTAATTGAAAAGCTGTTTGTAAAAAAAATTTAAGAAAATTTCTTTGAAAAAAAATTTTGCTGATAATTAATATTCCTGCAAAAATTATATTAACTATTGTTGGTTTCATATAAATGAAAACTGGATTATCAAAATATAGTGTTAGACCTCCAAAAAGGGTAATAATCACACCTCCAATTAAAGGAACATACGGAACCTTTCTTTCTACAAAATACATTATTACCACAGCTAAAATGGTAGCGATAATTAAAGGTGGAATAGCAACAGAAAGGTTATTTCCACTTTTGTAATATATGGTAAAAAATATTAATAAAGGTCCAAAGTCAGTTATAAATTTTAAAAATGACTTATTCACAATATAGAGACTAACATATTATAAAATTATAACAAATTAGATATTGATTTTAATAAAAAAATTATTAACTATTAGATATGGCACATAGCAACAATGCAAAATTCTCGATAGGTGAAGTAGTAAAACATCGTCACTTTGATTTTAGAGGTGTTATTTATGATGTTGATTTTGAGTTCAATAACTCTGAGGAATGGTATCAATCTATCCCAAAAGAGGTACGTCCAAGAAAAGATCAACCATTTTATCATCTACTTGCCGAGAGCAATGATGTCACTTATGAGGCCTATGTATCAGAACAAAATTTATTACTAGATAACTCAAAAGAGCCAGTTAAACATCCTTTGATAGAGGAGATATTTTCAGGCAAAAAAGGTTCAAGTTACTTTAAAATTTCCAATTAATTTTAATCCGCCTAAATTAAAACATTATTTATTCAAATCTGGGACACACAGATAAAGTAATTTCCATGTGTTTTAGCCTAATTGAGAATAAACTTCTTATATTACTCCCTCCAATTCTCAATTGGGCTTATAATATAACTTCACAAAAAAATATTATTATAGTAGTTAAGATTAATGTTTAGTTTTTTTTATAATAGCAATCTTTTTAGTTGGATAGAAAAAATTACAAACTTTATAAGCTCAATTTTTTTTGCACTATTAATTGTTGCGCTTTCGTTCGCTTTAATTTTCTCTCCACCAGATTATTTGCAAGGAGATAGTGTTAGGATAATGTATGTACATGTACCGGCGGCCTGGATAGGACTTGCATCATTCACTTGTATTGGAATTTTATCTATTCTTAATTTTATCTTTAAAATTAAAAACTTAACAATAATAACTAAGAGCATCGCTCCATTAGGTTTAATGTTTACTTGTTTAGCAATAGTAACAGGTTCTATATGGGGTCAACCAACCTGGGGAACTTTTTGGGCATGGGATGCAAGAATAACTTCAATGGTAATACTCGCTATTTTTTACTTCATTTATATCGCTATACACAAATTGATTTCTGAAGAGGATAAAGCTTTCAAAATTTCAAGTATCGTAGCGATTATAGGTTTAATGAATATACCTATAATTAAATTTTCTGTAGAATGGTGGAGCACACTTCATCAGCCAGCAAGCATCAAAATCACGGGCGCTAGCACGATACATTCTTCAATGTTAATGCCTTTATTGCTTATGTTTTTTGTATTAATTCTGTATTGTGCGCTAATTTTTCTAATGAAATATAAGACGGAAATCATTAGAATTAAGAAAAAAAACCTAAAAAGAATATGATTGAAAAAATAATTTTAATGAATGGATACGGAATATTCGTTTGGTCATCTTTTTTGATAACTTTTCTTGCTTGTGGATTTGTCTATTACAAAACTCGTAAAACACTTAAAAAATATGAAAAAGAATTTGCACAAGAAATACAAGAACTCTCTACTGAAAAGAGAAAAACAGTTTTAGAAAACTCTAAAATTGCTTCAAGAATTTTATCATCTTACAATAAAACAATCTAAAGCATTTAATGCTTCCGAAAAAAGTAAAAAAAAGGGCCTCTCTCTTAGCAATATTTTTATCTATCTCTGTTATAGGTGTTTTTTTAATTTTAAATGCTCTTAATAAAAATATCCTATACTTTAATTCTCCTACTGACATTAAATTAAACCAAGATATTAACTTTGATAAAAGATTAAGAGTTGGTGGAATGGTTAAAGAAAATACACTTAATATTAAAGATCAAGAAATTTTATTTATAATTACAGATTTTAAGAACGAGATTAAAGTGAGCTTTAAAGGAACAATCCCTAATTTATTTGCAGAAGGTAAAGGTGTTGTTGCAGAAGGGAAGTTACAAGACAAAAAGTTTTTTATTGCAGATAGAATTTTAGCAAAACATGATGAGAACTATATGCCTCCTGAACTAAAAAATATGATGAAAGAAAATGCTAAGTAATACTGGAAACTTCTTATTATTTCTTAATGTTTTATTTTGTTTTTTGATTATTTATTATTCATTTAATTGTTTAAAATCATCAAATAATGTAATTTTTAAAAGCATTTACCAAATAAGTTTATTACAAAGCACAAGTATTTTAATATGTTTCTTCACTCTCACGGCTGCATTTTTGATCTCAGATTTTTCTTTGACCACTGTTTATCAGAATTCTCATTCGCTCAAGCCAGTATTTTATAAAATTTCAGGAACTTGGGGCAACCATGAAGGCAGTTTATTATTATGGGTAATTATACTTTCAATTTTTTCATTCTTATTCTTAATCTTAAATAAAAAACACCCTAAAAATTATAGACTTCTTACCTTAATAATTCAGAATTTATTAATTTTAGGTTTTTTATTTTTTATATTGTTTAATTCGAATCCATTTAGCTTATTGGAACCAACACCTAGAGAAGGGTTGGGATTAAACCCAATTTTGCAGGACCCAGCTTTAGCTATTCATCCACCATTACTTTATATAGGCTTTGTAGGATCTTCTATATATTTTTCGGCAGCTATGTCATCAGTAATTACTAATTACTCCAGTAAAGATTTTGCTTACTCAATTAAAGGCTGGGTATTAGTTTCTTGGACTTTTCAAACACTAGGAATTTTAGTCGGATCTATCTGGGCTTACTATGAATTAGGTTGGGGAGGATTTTGGTTTTGGGATCCAGTTGAAAATGCCTCATTACTTCCATGGTTTGCAATGACCGCTTTATTGCATTCATTATTAGTCCTGGAAAAAAGAAACTTGCTTTATTTTTGGACGATTGTACTTTGTCTTTTAACATTCATTTTAAGTGTTACTGGTACGTTTTTAGTTAGATCTGGAATACTAAATTCAGTACACACTTTTGCAAATGATCCATCTAGAGGTGTTTATATATTAGTATTTTTAAGTTTAATGATCTTCGCATCTATTTATTTTTTATTTAAAAAATACAAGCCATCAAATGATCGAATTAACTTAAATAGTAAAGAAACTTTCGTTTTAGTAAATAACTGGTTCATGATGTTTTATCTCATAACTGTATTACTAGGAACTTTATACCCAATTTTTACAGATGCTATTTCGAATAACAAAATCTCAGTAGGCCCACCTTTTTATAACTCTATAATAATACCAGTTGTTATTATTTTTCTATTATTTATGGCAGTTGGCCCCCAGGTAAAATGGATTAAATATAAATTTGAAAATTTAAAATATTTATTTTTTATTACTAGTGGAGCAATAACAATAAATTTTTTAATTATTTTTTTCTTTAAGAGCTATAGTATTATGTCTAATTTAATCATTATTTCCTCTCTATTTCTAATCATTTCATCATTTTTTGATTTTTTTAAAAAAAAAATAATCAATTTGTCGAGAATAATTTCTCACTTATCTTTTGGATTTTTAATTTTTTTTATTGGTCTTAATCATAATTTTTCAGTGGAAAAAGATTTCAATTTGAAAATTGGTGAAACAAAAAAAATAGATAATTATGAATTTGTACTTAAAGATTTAGAACTAAATCAACAGGCTAATTATAAAGCAGTTAAGGGGAAGCTTAAAGTAAGTGATCTATCTACCAATGAAGAGAGAACACTTAGCCCTGAAATTAGAATTTATGACAATCCTCAAACTTTAACATATGAGGCTTCTATTCAAACTAATTTTTTTAGAGATTATTATTTAACCATGAGTAATATTGACCGCTCCGATTATTACAATATTAAATTTCAAAAAAAACCACTAATGATTTGGATTTGGATTTCAGTAATTATGCTTTCCGTTGGTGGTTTTTTGAGTTTATTTAGAAATGCAAAAAACAATTAAGTCACTCATAATTTTATTATTAATTTTTATTTTAGGAATTTTTTTCCTAGCATTAAATAAAGAGTCTAGCTACAACACCGAGCATTTAATAGGAAAAAGATTAATTAATGTGGAATTAAATGATTTTGATAATGATAAAATTATATCTACCGAAGATTTAGTAAAAAATAATTTTACTTTAATTAATTTTTGGGCTTCTTGGTGCGCCCCATGTAGAGTTGAACATCCTTATTTGATCGAATTATCCAGAGAAAAGAACTTAGAAATATTAGGAGTTAATTTTAAAGATAAAAAGCTAAATGCTTTGAAATTCTTAAATGATTTAGGTAATCCTTATGATTATCTTGCAAGCGATGAGCTTGGCAAACAATCAATTAATTTTGGTATTTACGGCATACCTGAGAGTATATTAATTAACAATGAACTCATAATTCTAAAAAAATTTATAGGTCCTATTAATAAGAATGATTTTGATGATATAAAAGAAATTATAAAATCGTTATGAAATTGAAAATACTTTGCTTTATTTTTTTCATTAATTCCACTCTTTGTCTTTCCTCGGATAAAGTTGTAGATGAAAATAAAATTCATAAAAATCTTAGATGTTTAGTATGTCAAGGACAATCTATAGCGGACTCGAATTCTGATTTTGCTCTTAATTTAAAAGTGGTAGTAAAAGATCTCATTGATCAAGGTAAAAATGAAGACGAAATATATAGTTTTTTATCTGAAAAATATGGCGATTGGATTTTATATAAACCAAGGTTAAATTTAGGAACTTTTTTACTTTGGAGTTTTCCTTATATAGCTTTAGTATTTGGGGGACTGATCATAGTATTTATGATCAGAAAGCGAGTAAAAAAAGCATAAATTGCTAACTGTACATATTAGCTATTTAGTTGTATTTTTTTTAAATGAAATTAAGAATTTTTGCAGTATCACTTGTGTTAATACTTTTTACTTTTCCAGCTTATACTGACGAAAGTAATTTTGACTTATCTTTTTACACTGGAACTTTTGATGTTATTGATAAAGAGGGAGACGATCAAACTTCATTGTTCGGTGTTGAGCATAAAAATCCCGATTTATTTAGAGATACTTTACTAGGCAAGTTTCAACCAATTAGCGGTGCTTTTATAACCGGCAATAGTTCAGTTTATTTATATACAGGTGTTGAGGGGCAGTATGGAGTAGGACCTTTAAAAATATTACCGAGTTTTTCCCCCGGATATTACGAAAAAGGGGACGGAAAAGATCTAGGAAGTGTTTTAGAATTTAAAAGTGAAATAAAAGTAGGCTTCGATATTTTTGAAAATTCAAAATTAAGTTATAGCTATAGCCATATATCTAACAATGATTGGGGTGACGCAAACCCAGGGACAGATAATCAACAAATAACTTTTTCAAAAAATTTTTAGTAACAATGAATTTAAGTGATTGTTATAATTTTGATGATTTTCGAAAATTAGCGAAAAAAAATTTACCAGCACCTATTTTTCACTACATTGATGGGGGTGCAGACGATGAGACAACTCTTAAAAGAAACACAGAGTCTTTTCTGAAATGTGACTTAGTTCCGAACATTCTAGCTAGCGTTGGAGAGCCTGACCTATCAACTTCAGTATTTGGTCAAAAAATTGATATGCCTCTTTTTCTAGCTCCAACTGCTATGCAGAGACTTTATCATCATGAAGGAGATAAAGCCTCCGCGAGAGCCGCTGAAAAATTTGGAACATTTTATAGTATGTCGACTATGGCCACATCTTCAATTGAGGAAATAGCAAACGTTTCTGGAGGACCAAAAATGTTCCAACTTTATATTCATAAAGATCAAGGTCTCACAGATAATCTAATTGACAGATGTAAGAGTTCTGGTTTTAAAGCAATGTGTTTAACCGTAGATACTGTAGTAGCTGGAAACAGAGAGAGAGATCATAGATGGGGGTTTACTACTCCACCTAAACTAAATTTTAAAAGTCTTGCTAGCTTTGCCACTCATCCCAAATGGACCTTTAATTATTTAACTCATGAAAAATTTCAATTAGCAAATGTTTCTCATTGGACGAAGAAAGGATCGAGTATTGCAAAAGGTGTAATGGAATATATTAACGAGCAATACGATCCCGCAATGAGCTGGAAAGATGCAGAGTATGTTGTAAAAAAATGGAATGGACCATTCGCTCTTAAAGGTGTCATGTCAGTTGATGATGCAAAAAGAGCATTAGAGATCGGAGCATCTGCAATTATGCTATCCAATCACGGTGGTCGACAACTTGATGGCTCAAGATCTCCTTTTGACCAACTTCCAGCAATTGCTGATGCAGTAGGAGGAAAATTAGAAATCATATTGGATGGTGGAATAAGAAGGGGTACCCATATTTTAAAAGCTCTCTCTTTAGGGGCAACTGCTTGTAGTTTTGGAAAAGGTTTTTTATTTGCACTGGGGGCTGGTGGGCAAAAAGGGGTAGAGCAAATTTTGCAAAGAATGAAAGATGAAATAAGAAGAGATATGATTTTATTAGGCTGTAAGAGCATAAAAGAGCTTAATAAAACGAAAATTGCATATAGGTGATGCAAAAAAACTAATATGCAAAAGCAACAATTTATTTTAGGCTAAGAATATGAAACTAGCAAAAAATTTAGAAAGACTTGGTACTGAAACAGCTTTTAGTGTTCTAGCAGAAGCTAAAAAACTTGAAGCTCAGGGAAAAGAAATGATCCATCTAGGTTTAGGACAGCCAGATTTCAAGACGCCTCAGCACATAATGGATGCTGCAAAAAAAGCAATTGATGACGGACACCATGGATATGTTTTGGCAAACGGTATCACTGAGTGTAGGCAAGCTGTTTCTAGAAAAATAAAAAGTTTATATAAAAAAGACGTTGATCCTGAGAGAATTATGATTATGCCAGGAGGAAAACCTACAATGTATTATGCAATTCAAATGATTGGAGAATCTGGTGCAGAAATAGTTCACCCAACACCTGGATTTCCAATTTATGAGTCAATGATCAATTATACTGGAGCAAAAGCCGTTCCTTATGATTTAACAAAAGAAAAAGATCTAAAATTTGACCCGGAAAAAATTTTATCCTTAATAACTGATAAAACAAGATTAGTTATTTTAATTAATCCAAATAATCCAACAGGAAGTTTTGTCGAAAAACCTGCTATTGATTTTCTTGCAGAGGGTTTAAGGAAACATCCACATGTATACATACTAAGTGATGAAATTTATAGTAGACAAATCTTTGACGGAAAAGAAATGCCTACCTTTTTTAACTATCCAGATCTTCAAGAAAGATTAATAGTTTTAGACGGTTGGAGCAAAGCTTACTCTATGACTGGATGGAGAATGGGCTGGAGTGTATGGCCTGAGAAATTAATTCCGCATGTAACAAAACTTGCAATAAATAGTTTTTCTTGTGTAAATGCACCTTCACAATTTGCAGGAATAGCTGCTTTAGATGGTCCAGATGATTCCATTCATCACATGATGGAAAAATTTGATCAAAGAAGAAAATTAATTCACAAAGGATTAAATGATTTACCCGGTGTAGAATGTAGTATGCCTGGCGGTGCGTTTTACGCTTTTCCAAATGTAAAGGGAACTGGCATGAGTGGAAGTGAGTTTTCTAAAAAATGTATGCATGAGGCAGGTGTGGCAATTGTTCCAGGAACAGCTTTCGGCAAAACATCAGTGGATTATGTACGTTTTAGCTTCGCCGCATCAAGGGAT
>MDSV01156395.1_pt1 | contig 19903 bp, 15 predicted proteins | sample 810851 | NCBI WGS metagenome assembly MDSV01 (sample SAMN05326640, study PRJNA326480) | marine metagenome | isolation source: seawater | place: Atlantic Ocean: North East | collected 2012 | reverse complement strand
CCAAAGAATGGGAATAATTCTTTTGCTGATTTAGTTACAAAAACAGAAGTAGAAAATTATTTTGATAACATCTTTTCGGATTTTAGTAAATTGGTTCCAAATTTATATGACCAATGGATCTCAAATCCTACATCTAATTTGGGAATTGTAAGAACATTTCCATGGCACATTAGTGGGACTTCTTTACTTATTGGTGATGCTGCACATGCTACAGTTCCTTTTTATGGCCAAGGAATGAACTGTGGGTTTGAAGATTGTAGAGTTTTGGACGAATTGTTAGATGAAAATGGAGATAATTTTATAAAATGCTTTGATGAGTATTCTAGATATAGAAAACCAAATGGTGACGGTGTACAAGACTTGTCTATGCATAATTTTATTGTTATGCGTGATAGAACAGCTGATCCAAAATTTCTACTACAGAAAAAAATAGAAAAGAAATTTGCTAATTTGTATCCTGAAAAATGGACACCACTTTATTCTATGGTTAGCTTTACAAATACGCCTTATTCTAAGGCCTGGGCAATTGGAATGAAGCAAGAAAAAATTATGCAGCAAATTATGCGTATGCCTGAAATTGAAAAAAACTGGAAAAATGAAGAAATAATGCAAAAAATTATAAGTTTAATATAGTTTTTGCCATTTTTTTATCATTTTTTTGCATTTTTAGTAATTTAAATTAGTTTTTTTAGCCCATTTCTTTACAAAATTTATTTAATTCTCAATAAAATAATATTTAAAAAGCACTTTTTTGTTAAAAAAACTCTTTTTTTTGTTAAAAAAACTCTTTTTTTGTTAAAAAACATCTCTTTTTTCATTAAAAATAAGTTTTCTTAAAATTACATATAAATTAGTTTAGTATTCAAAAATGTAATTTATTAAAGAGATTCGATATGATATTATTAATTATGAATTAGTTAATTAATAATTACTAAGTTTGAATACTTTAAATTAATAGATAACTATTAACTAAGATGAAAAAAAAACTACTTATTTTACTTTCCTTACCTATGATTGGCATAAGTCAAGATAAAACAGTTTTCAATAAGTATGATCTTATGATTAATCAAGTTCTTGAGAATACAGTTAGTTTTATTAAACAGAAGAATATTACTAAAAGAGAATTTAGATTTTATAAATACCATCAGCAACCTATTATAAACTGGAATGAAAAGAAATTTTCTAAATGGCAAATAATAGATAAAAAAGATAAAAAATAGAATTATGAAAAGAATACTCATTTTTTTAATTTGTTGCATGACTCTTAGCTCGTGTCTAGAAAAAGAGTCTAGAACAGTTATACTTTCTAAAGCATCTTTAAATTATGTTAAATGGATTGAAGATGAAAACATAATAGTTCTAGATGCATATACCATTAAAAATACTGATAGCATATTGGCGTTAGCTGATGGCATTATTCTTACTGGTGGAGAGGATATTAACCCTCTTGAGTATAATGACTCATCTAATTTAAAGCTATGTGGTCCTATTGATTATTCAAGAGACACTTTAGAGCGTAAATTATTTGATTTTGCTTTTAGTAATAAAATTCCGTTGATTGGAGTATGTAGAGGAATGCAAATGATGAATGTTGTAAGTGGTGGGACTCTATATGGAGATATACCATCTGAGTTAGGCACGCAAGTGATTCATAGAAATTATGGAGAGGTAATGCATGAGATAGTGCTAACTTGCGAGAACACAGACTATACTAATTTAATTTTTCCATTAGCTCAAGACACATTTTCAGTAAACTCATGGCATCATCAAGGCTTGAAGGATATTGCTCATAACATAAAAGTTATTGCTAAATCTTATGATGGATTACCAGAAGCTGCTATTATTAATACCGAAATACATCCTTTTATGATTGCAGTGCAGTTTCATCCGGAAAGACTGGCTAAAGATAACGGAATTCATAAGAGGATGCGCTCTAGTTTTTTTACTGCGATGTCTAAATGAGTTTTTCTTTTTTTATCTTTGCTATTAATATGAAAGGTAAAAAAACAGCACTTATTATCCTAGATGGATGGGGGCATGGTGATAAAACAAAATCAGATGTTATACATAATTCTAGTACACCTTTTATAGATTCTCTTTATATAAAGTATCCTAATTCTGAACTTTTAACATTTGGAGAAAATGTTGGCCTACCAAAAGGTCAAATGGGTAATTCAGAAGTTGGTCATTTAAATATTGGAGCAGGTAGAATTGTACATCAAGATTTAGAAAGAATAAATATTGCTTGTAAAGAAAATTCTATATCCGAGCAAAAAAAACTAAATGACTCTTTTTCTTATGCGAAGAACAATGATAAATCTCTTCATATAATGGGGCTTGTATCAGATGGGGGGATACATTCTCATGAAACTCATTTATATAAGCTTTGTGAACTTGCCAATAAAGCTGGTGTGAAAAATGTTTTTATTCACGCATTTACTGATGGTAGAGATTCTGATCCGAAAAGTGGTATTAGATTTATTGAAAAATTAGAGGCTAATCTTTTTGGAGCAAAAATTGCTACTATTTGTGGTAGATATTACGCTATGGACAGAGACAAAAGATGGGATAGAATAAAAAAATCTTATGATTTAATGGTGCATTCAGTTGGAGAGCGTACAAAAGATCTATTAACAAGTATTAATCAATCTTATAAGAATGGTGTAACAGACGAATTTATTAAACCTATTCTTAAAATAGATGAAAATAATAATGCTCTTACAACAATAAAATCTGGAGATGCTGTTATATGCTTTAATTTTAGAACAGATAGATGTAGACAAATTACAAATGTTTTAACCCAAAAAAACATGCCAGAATTTGCAATGAATACTTTAGATTTACATTATACAACAATGACTAATTATGATGATAATTTTAATGTAAATGTCATTTATGAAAAAGAGAATATTAAAAACACACTTGGAGAGGTTTTAGAAAAAAATAACAGATCTCAAATTCGTATTGCAGAGACTGAGAAATATCCACATGTTACTTTTTTCTTTTCAGGAGGAAGAGAAAAACCATTTAAATTAGAACAACGCTTAATGATAGATTCAGCAAAGGTTGCAACTTATGATTTAAAACCACAAATGAGCGCTATAGAAGTCACATCTAATATAGTTAGAGAATTAGAAAAAGCTTCAGCAGATTTTGTTTGTCTTAATTATGCAAATCCTGATATGGTTGGACATACGGGTAATTATAAAGCAATTAAGAAGGCAGTAGAGGTTATAGATAAATGTACTCAAGAAGTAGTTGAGACAGCATTAAAGAATGATTATGCCATACTTATAACTGCAGATCACGGCAATGCAGATTTTGCTATAAATTATGATGGCTCTACTAATACTGCTCATACAATCAATCCAGTTCCTTTTTTTGCATTGAATACAGGATCTAGTATAATTAAAGATGGGATATTGGCAGATATTGCTCCCACTATTTTGAGCATAATGAAATTAGAAATACCACAAGAAATGACAGGAAAAATATTAATAAATTAATGGGACACATAAAAAAATACATAGAAAATAATAAAGAAAGGTTTATTAGTGAGTTGATTGAGCTTTTAAAAATACCTTCAATTTCAGCAGATCCTAATTTTAAAAAAGATGTGTTAGATTGTGCTGAAGCAGTTGCTAAAGCTATACAAAATGCTGGTGCAGAAAATATTGAGATTTGTAAAACACTTGGTTATCCTATTGTTTATGCAGATAAAATTGTTGATAAAAATTTACCAACAGTTTTAGTGTATGGTCATTATGATGTGCAGCCAGCAGACCCTTTAGAATTATGGGAATCAGGGCCTTTTGAGCCGGTAATTAAAAAGACTGAAATACATCCTGAAGGGGCAATTTTTGCAAGGGGTTCGTGTGACGATAAAGGGCAATTTTATATGCATATAAAAGCTTTTGAATTGATGATTAATACAAATACATTGCCATGCAATATCAAATTTATGATAGAAGGGGAGGAAGAAGTTGGATCAGAGAATTTAGGTTTTTTTGTAAAGGAAAACAAAGATAGGTTAAACTGTGATGCTATATTAATTTCTGATACGGGGATAATATCAAATGACACGCCTTCAATTACAACTGGATTGAAAGGGCTTAGTTATCTTGAGGTTGAAGTTACTGGACCAAACCGTGATTTACATTCAGGATTATATGGAGGTGCAGTTGCAAATCCAATCAACATCCTATGTGAAATGATTTCAAAAATGAAGGATGTACATAATTATATTACTATCCCTGGTTTTTATGATAGCGTAATTGAATTATCATCTAATGAGAGGTCTGAGATGGCTAAGGCTCCTTTTTCCTTAGATAATTATAAGAAAGCGTTAGATATTAAAGATGTTCATGGTGAAGCAGGTTTCACTACTTTAGAACGAACTGGGATTCGGCCTACTTTAGATGTAAATGGAATATGGGGCGGATATACAGGTGAAGGAGCAAAGACTGTAATACCTTCAAAAGCTTATGCTAAGATATCTATGCGGCTAGTTCCTAATCAAAGTGATCAGGAGATAACTAATTTATTTACAAAGTATTTTTTATCTATAGCTCCAAAATCGGTAAAAGTTAAAGTAACTCCTCATCATGGCGGAGAACCTTATATTTCTCCAACTGATATTCCTGCTTATTTAGCCGCAAGTAAGGCTATGGAGACTACTTATGGTAAAAAACCTGTTCCGATAAAGAGTGGCGGCTCTATTCCAATTGTTGCACTTTTTGAAAAAGAGTTAGGAGTTAAATCTATATTATTAGGGTTTGGTTTAGATTCAGATGCTATCCACTCTCCAAATGAGCATTATGGAGTATTTAATTATTTAAAAGGGATAGAGACTATACCTCATTTTTTCGCAAACTTTGTAAAAATGAAATTACAGCAAAATAAGTAATGAATTTACTTTTTGAAGAAAATCAAAAGTTTACACAATGGTGGCTATGGTTAATTTTATTGACACCACTTTTTATTACCGCTTTTACTAAAAATATATATTCATACGAAGGTCTTATATTGATTTTGATTTCTCTTTTCTTTTATTATTTAGAACTAAGAGTTAAAGTAAGTAAAAATGGTGTTCAATATCAATTTTTTCCGATTCATCTTAATTCATATTCTATAAAATTAGAAGAAATTGAAAAAATTGAAGCTATTAAATATAAGCCATTAGGTGACTATGGCGGGTGGGGAATTAGATATGGTTTTAAGGGAAAATGTTATAATATAAAAGGCAATTTAGGTGTGAAAGTTTATTTGAAAAAAGGATCGTATATTCTTTTCGGTAGTCAAAAATATAAAACATTAGAAAAAGTTTTGAGTCAATTATTGAATAATAATTAGAAAGTAATTTTTTTTACCTTTTTGTACTAGAACATATTTTTTGTTTAATAAGTTTTCCTGTGATAATTGAAAGTCAACACTAATTTTTTCTTTATTTATGCTTACGGCATTACTATTAATCATTCTTCTGGCCTCTCCATTAGACTTAAAAATTTTTGTTCTTTCAGAAAGAACATTTAAAATTCCAGAGTTTAAATGTTCTTTTTTTATTTTAAATTTTGGAACTCCTTCAAAAACAGCGAGAAAAGTATTCTCATCTAGATTCTTTAAGTCAGAAGAAGTAGAATTACCAAATAAGATATTAGATGCTTTTTTTGCCATCTCCAAATCTTCTTTACTATGGACCCTTATAGTTATCTCATCTGCAATGGTTTTTTGTAATAATCTTAAATGAGGAGCATTATTGTGCTCTTGAATAAGGCAATTTATTTCTAATTGATTTTTTAGTGTAAATATTTTGATGTAATTTTTTGAATCTGCATCAGAAGAATTAAGCCAGAACTGATAAAATTTATAAGGAGAAGTTTTGGTTTTATCAAGCCAGATGTTTCCACTTTCTGTTTTTCCAAATTTCCCTCCATCTGCTTTTTTTATAAGAGGTGTAGTTACCGCAAATGCTTTTCCTTCTCCTTTTCTTCTAATAAGCTCAGTACCACTAACAATATTTCCCCATTGGTCAGATCCCCCTAGCTGAACTTTACACTTTTTGTTTTGCCAAAGCCAGTAAAAATCATAGGCCTGTACTAATTGGTATGAAAACTCTGTAAAACTTATGCCTGATTCTAATCTGCTTTTAACAGAATCTTTTGCCATCATATAATTTACAGACATATGCTTACCTATATCTCTAATAAAATCTAAAAATAAAAACTTTTGCATCCAATCATTATTATTCACTAATTCTGCTGAGTTTTTACCACAATTAAAATCTAAAAATTTTTCTAGTTGCTTTTTTATGGAGGTTAGATTAGTAGTTAATTTTTTTTCATCTAACAAATTACGTTCTTTACTTTTTCCAGAAGGATCACCAACCATGCCAGTTGCTCCACCAACTAAAGCGATAGGCTTGTGTTTGCATTTTTGTAAATGAACTAAAATCATAATTTGAACTAAATTGCCTATATGTAGAGAATTAGAAGTTGGATCAAATCCAATATAAGCGGTAGTCATTTCTTTATCAAATTGCTCTTCAGTTCCAGGCATGATATCATGAATCATTCCTCTCCATTTTAATTCTTGTATAAAGCTCACTATTTGATAATTTTTTCAAAAATATAAAATTATTAAATCTGAACTACAATATATGTAGTCTAAATTCTAAACTATTATCTTTGCTTAATGATATTTGTAACTGGAGGAACAGGATTAGTTGGAGCACATGTTTTGTTAAAACTATCTAAGGATTTTAAAGAATTTAAGGCTCTTAAAAGAGAATCTTCATCATTGGAAGTATGTAGAAATATTTTTTCCTATTATAAAGCAAATGATCTTTTTGACAACATAAATTGGATTGATGGTGATTTGAATGATATTGCTTCACTAGAAGAGGGGATGGAAGAATGTGATTTACTTTTACACTGTGCAGGTATTGTTTCTTTTTCTAGCTCTGATATTGAAATCTTAAAAAAAGTAAATATTGAAGGGACTGCAAACATTATGAATGTTGCCTTAGGGTCCGGAATCAAAAAAGTTGGTTATGTTAGCTCAATTGCTACTTTAGGCAATAATTCTAATTCTGATTTAATTGATGAAAATTGTCACTTTAGAGCTACAAAAAAAACCAGCACTTATGCACTTAGTAAATATTTTGCCGAACAAGAAGTTTGGCGCGCTTCTGCGGAAGGGCTTGATGTTATAATTATAAATCCTTCAGTTATTTTAGGCCCTGGCGATTGGACTAAGGGGAGCTCAAAAGTTTTTGAAAAAATTTATAATGGTTTAAAATTTTATACTGAGGGAAGTACTGGATATGTTGATGTCATAGATGTTGCTGCATCACTAATCGAGTTGTTGTTTTCTGATATAAAAAATGAAAGATTTATTGTTAATGGAAAAAATCTTAAGTACAGAGATTGCTTTGATAGAATAGCTATAGCTCTTGGGAAGCCAAAGGCTACTATAAAAGTTACTCATTTTTTAAAAGAAATAGCATGGAGAATAGAGTTGGTCAAATCTTTATTTCTTAATAGCAATCCTCTTCTTACTAAGGAAACAGCTAATAATGCAATGACGAAACGAGCTTTTTCAACTTCAAAAATTCAGAATTTTATTGGATTTAAGTTTAATAATATTGATGATACAATTAAAAAATATTCAGAATGGTTTATTTCTAATCAAGTTTAAGTCTTTCTTGAGTTAGTTCTTCTTTAATGGTTTTGTATATCTCTTCTAATTTTTCAGGATTTCGTGAGTAATAATCAAGATTCTCTAAAAAGTCTTTTTCATTAATATTATTTTTCTTGTAAATATTATAACAGTTATTGTATAATTTAATTTTAGCATTTTTTAAATCTTTATTTTTATTTAATTCAAAAGAAGCTTGTTCTAAATGCACCTCTTTTAAAATAGTTTTAAATTTTTTTATAGGCATTATATTTTCCGGTTCTGGTTTTTTATATTCAGAGCATGAAATTAATAAACATGACAGTATTAATAAAAAAGTTTTCATTTGTCAAAGATATTCTATTTAATATACTCATTTATGTATATTTGCAGTAGTTATTAACCAATCAAAAATTTCATGAAAAAATTAATGTATTTATTTGTTGCAGCTATAATGTTTGCTTTCACAGCTTGTGGAGGAGGAGAGTCTGCTGCTGATGCAGAAGCACCTGCAGAAGCACCTGCAGAAGCACCTACTGAAGCACCTGCTGAAGACACAACTGCAGCAGAGGAAGCTGAACCTGCAGAGGAAGCTAACGAAGAGACTGCTGAATAAGTTAATCTTATTTTAAAGAAAATTAAAAGACAACTTTGGTTGTCTTTTTTTTTAAATTATTTTTTTTGCTAGTATTAATTTATTTCTGTCTATAAAATTTAAGTCTCATTCCATTTTTACTTTCATTAAATTTACCGTTTTCATATACTACATGACCATTAACTAGAGTATAAGTGATTTTAGAGTTAAATAACTCTGCTTCAAAAGGAGACCACCCACACTTATATAGTATGTTATCTTTTTTTACTGTCCACGGACTATTTAAGTTGACTAAAACCAAATCAGCAAAGTATCCTTCACGGATAAAGCCTCTTTTTTCTATTTTAAAACAAATAGCAGGGTTATGACACATCTTTTCTACAACTTTTTCAATACTTATTTTTCCTTTTTTAGCAAACTCTAGCATAGCAGGAAGCGCATGCTGAACTAAAGGGCCTCCTGATGGAGCTTTAAAATAAGTGTTATTTTTTTCTTTAAGTGTGTGCGGAGCATGATCTGTAGCAATTACATCTAATTTGTCTTCTAATAAAGCTTTAAACAAAGCATTTCTATCGCTTTCTTTTTTTATTGCAGGATTCCATTTTATAAGTGCGCCTTTAACCAGATAATCTTTTTCATTATACCACAGATGATGAATACATACTTCTGCGGTGATTTTCTTATCTTTTAATGAAATTGTATTGTCAAATAATTCAAGTTCTTTTTTAGTAGAAACATGAAAAACATGAAGGCGTGAATTATGTTTTTTTGCAAGTGCAACAGCTATTGATGAAGATTTATAGCAGGCTTCAGCACTTCTAATTTTTGGATGTTCTGAAATTGGGACTTGATCACCATATTTCTCCCTTGCTTTATTAATATTTTTTTTAATAGTTGTTTCGTCTTCACAATGTACAGCAATGAGCATAGGCGATTTAGCAAATATTTCTTCTAAAATATTTTTATTATCAACTAGCATATTTCCTGTAGATGAACCCATAAATATTTTTATTGCACCAACATTTTTCGGGTTCGTTTTAAGTACTTCCTCTAAATTATCATTACTTACTCCCATAAAAAACGAATAATTTGCAATTGATTTTTTTGCTGCTAGTTGGTATTTTTCTTCTAATATTTTTTGTGTTAATGCTTGAGGAGTAGTATTTGGCATTTCCATATAAGAGGTTATCCCGCCAGCTACAGCAGCTTTACTTTCACTATAAATGGTTGCTTTGTGAGTAAGTCCAGGTTCCCTGAAGTGAACTTGGTCATCAATCACACCTGGCAATAAATGTAATGCATCTGCATTTATTATTTTATCAGCACTTATTGATATTTCAGTAGCAATTTTCTTTATTCTTTGATTTTCGATTAAAACATCTGACTTGTAGCTTTTACCTTCATTAACTAGTATTGCATTTTTTATTAATGTAAGCATCTTATCTGTTCCAGCTTCTAAACCAACTTTTAACTTTCATTTCTATAACTCCAAGTACTGCTTCCATAAATATTCCACTGCTCATTTTTGATGTGCCTTCTGTTCTATCAGTAAAAATAACTGGCACCTCTATTATATTAAATCCATACTTCCAAGTCTTAAATTTCATTTCAATTTGAAAAGCGTAACCTACAAACTGAATCTTTTCAAGACGGATAGTTTCTAAAATATTTCTTTTATAACATTTAAAACCAGCTGTAGAATCATGAATTGGGATTCCTGTAACTAGTTTAACATATTTTGATGCAAAAAAAGACATAAGCAATCTAGACATTGGCCAATTTACAATATTAACCCCTTTTACATATCTAGAACCAATAGAGAGATCCCCGCCGTTGATAGTATTTGCTTTATATAATCTAATTAGATCCTCTGGATTATGAGAAAAATCGGCGTCCATCTCAAAGATAAATTGGTAGTGCCTATTTAAGGCCCATTTGAATCCATGAATATATGCTGTTCCTAAACCTAATTTTTCGCTACGCTCTTCAATATATAATTGTTTAGAATATTGTTGCTGTAATTCTTTAACTATATCAGCTGTCCCATCTGGGGATCCATCGTCAATGATTAGAATATGAAATTCTTTTTCTAATGAAAAAACCTTAAGAATAATATTTTTGATATTTTCTTTTTCATTATAAGTAGGAATAATGATTAAGCTATCAGTCATTGTGCAAAAGTAAATAAACTCTCATATAAAATGATTATTGTACAGTTCTTTTAATTTCTTCTATTATGTTAGGGTCTACAAGCGTACTTGTATCACCTAAATTTTCTGTGTCTCCCTGAGCTATTTTTCTAAGAATTCTTCTCATAATTTTTCCTGAACGAGTTTTTGGGAGTCCATTTACAAATTGGATTTTATCTGCTTTTGCAATTGGGCCAACCTCTTTAACTACCAAATCATTGATTTCTTTCTTTAGGTTATCTGAATGTATTACATTGTTATGGCAAATCACATAGGCATAAATGCCATTTCCCTTAATTGGGTGAGGGAAACCTACAATTGCTGTTTCGCATACATTTGGATGCTCATCCATTGCACTTTCAATTTCAGCAGTACCTAAATTATGTCCAGATACAATAAGCACATCATCTACTCTACCAGTTATTCTGTACATTCCATTTTCATCTCTTAAGCAACCGTCACCTGTAAAATACTTGTTTTTAAAAGTTGAAAAATAAGTTTCTTTAAATCTTTTATGATCACCATAAATTGTTCGTGCAATTGAGGGCCAAGGAAATTTTATGCACAATCTGCCTTCAATAAAATGCTCTTCAATCTCATTGCCTTTTTCATTCATTATACAAGGTTGAATACCAGGAAGTGGCAATGTAGCAAAAGAGGGTTTTGCAGGAGTTACATTTGCTAAATTAGAAATCATTATCCCACCTGTTTCTGTTTGCCACCATGTGTCTACAATAGGGCAATTATTTTTACCAATTTCTTTATTGTACCATTTCCAAGCATCTTCATTTATTGGTTCCCCAACTGTACCTAAAACTTTTAAAGAAGATAAATCATAAGGTTTTACAAAATTGAGGCCTTTTGCTTCTAATGCACGAATAGCAGTTGGCGCCGTATAAAAAATATTGACTTTATTTTCTTCTACAATTTGCCAAAAACGCCCAGCATCTGGATAAGAAGGTATTCCTTCAAACATTATAGATGTTGCACCTGATAAAAGCGGACCGTAAATAATATACGAATGTCCAGTTATCCATCCAATATCAGCAGTACACCAATAAATATCTCCTTCATTATATTGAAACACATTTCTGAATGAATATTCTGTATAAATCATATATCCAGCAGTGGTGTGTTGTATTCCTTTAGGTTTGCCGGTTGACCCTGAAGTGTATAAAATAAAAAGTGGATCTTCAGAGTCCATTATTTCAACTTTGCAATTGGAACTAGCCTCTTCCATCTCATTATGCCACCAAAGATCTCTATTGTTTTGCATATTTATATTACTCTTAGTTCTTTTTAAAACAATGCATTTTTTAATGGAAGGAGTGCTTTTCATTGCCTCATCAGAAATTTCTTTTAACGGTGTAATTTTATCTCCTCTAAATCCCCCGTCTGCAGTTATTAATAATTTGCAATTAGCATCATTAATTCTTTCTGATAGTGATTTTGCAGAAAATCCAGCAAAAACAACAGAATGTATTGCGCCAATTCTAGCACATGCTAAAACAGCAATAGCTAATTCAGGCACCATTGGCATATAAAGACATATTCTATCTCCCTTTTTTACACCATTTTTTCGTAGAACATTTGAGAATTGACATACTTTCTTATGCAGCTCCTTGTAGCTTAAGTTAATATTTTTCTCTTTGGGATTATTAGCAATCCATCTAATAGCTGTTTTATCTCCTTTCTTTTCTAAATGTCGGTCTAAACAATTTTCTGTAATATTAAGTTTTCCACCATCAAACCATTTTATTTCTGGTTTTGTAAAGTCCCATGAAAGAACATTATCCCAGCTTTTTTTCCAAACAAAATTCTTAGCTTTTTCTTCCCAAAACATTTCTGGATCTTCTATGCTTTTTTTATATTCTTTTGTGTATTCTTTAAATGATGTTATGTTTTTATTCATTTTTATTCAAGTGTTTTTTCAAAGATAATTGTAATTTAAACTTTTATTAACATAAGTTATAATATATGATAGTTTTTGTAGCTTAGCACCAACAAATTAAAATTTAAAAATATGAAAAAAATTCTACTAATAACAGCTGTAATTTTGACAGCTAATATGAACGCTCAAGTAACTCCTTGTTCTGATTTGTTTATTTCAGAATATGTTGAAGGGCCTGCTAATAATAATGCTATTGAAATATATAATCCGACACTAAATTCAATGGATTTGTCTGGTTATACTATCAACAGATATAGTAATGGCGCTAGTTCTGGCCCTAAAGTATGGCCATTATCTGGAGCGATTGCTGCAGGAGATGTGGTAGTAGTTGGTAATGGACAAATTGATTCAGTATGGGTGTCAACTTACTGGTCTCTTCCTGTAGACCCTATTTTTTATAATTTGTTAGATGATCATTGTAATGGAGATTACGACGCAAATTCTACTTTTTATTTTAATGGAGATGATGCAATGACATTAGAGTATAATGGAAGCTCTGTTGATATTTTTGGTAAAGTGGGAGAAGATCCAGGGCTTGCATGGACTGATGATGCAAGTGCAGGCTATACCGATGGAAATGGAGGCACATGGTGGACAAAAAGACAAACATTAATTAGAAAACCTGATGTTCAAATGGGAGTTATCCAAAATCCAATATTATTTAATCCAACATTAGAATATGATTCTTTACCAGATGGCACATATTCTAACTTAGGGACTCATAATTGTGATTGTTCGGGGACCTCTAATATTAATGATAATAAGGACGTTTCTTATGTATTTTATCCAAATCCTGTAAATCAAGGAGGTCAGGTATTTATTAATTCTCAAACTTCTATAAAGAATATTATTTTGACTAATATCTTAGGCGAGCAAGTAAGATTTTGTCAATCAATTAATACAAGTGGGCTAGTAAAAGGAACTTACATTATAGATATTGAATTTACTAATGGAAATTTTGCTCAAAATCAACTTATTATAGATTAATAATCTAAATTTAAATACTGATTTTAAATATTAGTATTTTTTTATCATAAAACATGAGAAAAATTGTCATTTTCATTTTTGTACTAATAATTAGTTTTGCATCTTTTTCCCAAACTACTATCACTGGAAAAGTTATTGATGCTAATTCGGGAGAAGCATTAATTGGAGCTACAGTTATATATGGAAAAGGCAAGGGTACTGCTACTGATTATGATGGCAATTACTCTTTTGTAATTCAAGAAGGGAAAAGAAGTATCAAGGTTTCTTATGTAGGATATAAAGAAATAAACCAATTAGTTGTAATTGAAGGTAAAACACAAGTATTGGATTTTAAGTTAAAAACAGTTCTTTTAAATGAGGTCCAGGTAGTCTCGGATATTGCTATAGATAGAGAAACACCAGTTGCTTTTTCTACTATTCCTATGAAGCAAATTAGCGAAGAGCTAGCTTCACAAGACATTCCAATGGTTCTTAATTCAACGCCTGGAGTATACGCAACACAAAGCGGTGGAGGTGATGGAGATGCAAGAATTACAATTAGAGGTTTTAACCAACGTAATGTCGCCGTAATGATTGATGGAATACCTGTAAATGATATGGAAAATGGTTGGGTCTATTGGTCTAATTGGTTTGGTTTAGACGCTGTGACATCAAACATTCAGGTTCAAAGAGGTCTAGGAGCATCTAAAATCGCTATACCTTCAGTTGGAGGAACCATGAATATTTTAACAAAAGGAACTGGCAATAAATCAGGTGGGAGTATCAAACAATCTGTTGGAAGCTTTGGCAAACTTAGAACTTCATTAGGTTATAATTCTGGAAAATTAAAAAATGGTTGGGGCTTTACTTTGGCAGGGTCTTATAAAAAAGGTAATGGATTTGTAGATGAGACTTGGAGTGAAGGGTTTTTTTACTATGCTAAAATTCAAAAAGAATTAGGTAATCATATACTGAGTTTTTCTGCTATGGGAGCACCACAAAAACATGGTCAAAGATCATATAAAAGTGATATAGCAACTTATGACACTACTATTGCTCGTTCACTTGGGGATACATCTAATTTTTATGGAAGAATTGTAAATAAAGGGATTCAATTTAATAAGCATTGGGGATATTTAGACAGATGGACTTTAGATAGCAATGGAGATACTATTCACAATAGAGAGACGTTAAATACAAAGCAAAACTATTATCATAAACCTCAATTTTCATTAAGAGACTTTTGGACTATAAATGACAAATTTTATGTGTCTAACATTTTATATGCATCAATAGGTAATGGAGGGGGAACAGGATTAAGTGGTAATACAAATAATTATGATGCAGATGGACAATATAATTTACAAGAAGCTTACAATGCAAATTCTAACAATATTGATGCTCTTTATTCATTAGATGAAAATAAAGCAGGCACTTATTTAAGAAGCTCCATCAATAATCATTTTTGGTATGGAGGTCTATCTACACTTAACTATCAGTTTTCTGATGACATCTCAATTTCAGGAGGATTAGATTTGCGTTATTATAAAGGGGAGCACTATAGAGAGGTTTATGATTTGCTAGGAGCTGATTATGCATTAGATGCAGCAAATGGATTACAAGATTCTGAGATAAAAAATGTTGGTGATAAAGTAGGTTATCATAATGATGGAATAGTAAAATGGAGCGGAGCTTTCTCTCAAGTGGAATATAGCAATGGAATAGTAAGTGCATTTTTTAATGTTTCAGGCTCGAATTCTGCTTATAAAAGAATTGATTATTTTCGAAAAAAAGATTTAGTATTATTTGATACAACATATGTTGAGGCCCTAGGCACCTCTATAGCAACAGAAATAGAATATGATGATGATGGGATTCCTATTAGCGCAAATAAAACAATGATTGAGGATACTATTTGGCATAATGGCATTGCTTATACTATGAATTCCGATGAAGCAAGGTTAGCAGAAACAAATTGGAAATGGATTAGTGGTTTTACCATTAAGTCAGGAGCCAACTTGAATTTGGATGAGTTTAATAATATATTCTTTAATTTAGGATATATTTCAAAAGCACCTAGATTTAATAATGTTTACTATTATGATAACACCTTGTTTAGAGACATTAAGAATGAAACTGTAAAAGCTATTGAAGGAGGATATTCATTCCGATCTTCTTTGTTTTCATCAAATATTAATGCCTATTATACTATATGGGAGAATAAACCTTCTAACGGAGGGGTTACAGTTATGGTTGATGATATTCCTTATAGAGCAAATATTAATGGCATGGATGCTTTACATAAGGGGATTGAAATGGATTTTGCATATAAGATAACACATAATTTTAGCTTAGAAGGGTTAATTTCATTAGGAGACTGGAGATGGCAATCTGCTGACACTGTAAGGTTTTTAGATGATGACAATAATCCAATTACAGATGATTTTGGAAATGAGATAATTGCTAGTTTTGATGCAGAAGGTGTTCATGTTGGTGATGCTGCTCAAACTCAATATGGATTAAGCATAAGATATGAGCCTGCAAATAATGCTTATATAAAATTAAGAGGAACATTTTTTGATAATTATTATTCTGATTTTGATCCATTATCATTAAACGGGAGTAATGCTGGTAGAGAAAGCTGGAAAATTCCAGCCTATAATCTGATAGATTTACATGCAGGATATAAATTTAAAATTACAGATAGAACTAAAATAGCTTTGAAATTTAGTATACTTAATTTGCTAGATGAAATGTATATTTCAGATGCACAAAATAATGATCCTTATAATGCAAATTATCAAGATTTTGATGCTAAATCTGCAGGTGTATTTTTTGGTTTAGGCAGAAGGTTTAACTTATCAGCTCAATTTACTTTTTAACTATTTAAAACATAATATAAAAATGAAAAAAATAATCACACTTGCTTTTGTTACTTTAATTAGTATAACAGGTTTTTCACAAGCAAATATTGCTGCAGCTAGAGCTATGGGAGTAGGATCGACAGTTACTATTTCAGGAGTTGTTACTAATGGTGATGAGCTAGGGCCAATTAGATATATTGAAGATGCAACTGCAGCTATGGCGCTATATGATCCAACTGTTTTAGCAGGAACAATTAGAGGCGAGGAAGTAACCGTAACAGGAGTGCTTGTTGATTATAATGGATTAATGGAGATGCAGCCTGTAAATTCTATTTCAGTAAATTCAAGTGGTAACACCATTTTACCGCAGTTAGTAACTCCATTACAGGTCGGTGAAAGTACTGAAAGTGAGTTGATACAAATAGATAATGTGCTTTTTAATAATGGCGGATCTATGTTTAATGTAGGAACTCATGATTTTACTTCAAATGGAGAAACAGGTAAAATTTATATTAAGGCTGGCAGCCCTTTAGAAAATTCTATGATTCCAATGGGCTTAGTTACATTAATTGGGATTTCATCACAGTATACTTTTTCAATACCTGCAAATGATGGATATCAAATTTTACCAAGAGACTCTGCAGATATTATACAAACAGGAGATCTTATATTTACTTCTTCTGTAATGCAGTCAAATATTACAACAACTTCTTTTGATTTAAGTTGGAGTGTTTCAGATTCTTCTTCAACTAATTGTAATTATGGAATAACTAATTTATTGGGGTCTTCTATCAATAATGGGGGAAATACTTTAACTCATACGATAAGCTTAACAGGCCTTGACCCTGCTACTTTTTATTATGTTGAGTGTTTTTCTATGAATGGAACTGACACAGCATTCTCATCAGTTGGATTATATTCAACAGCTTCAAATTCTTCTGGGGTTATTCGTCCCTATTTTAATCATTCAGTAGATAATTCATTTTCTACTGGAGTAGATGCTCAAAATATCACTACTTCTTTTAATGATACTATAGCTGCATATATGAATTTAGCTGACTCGACATTAGATATTTGTGTATACAATGCTTCTGATGCGACAATTGCTACAGCAATAAATGATGCATATAACAGAGGTGTAGCTGTCCGCTATATTGCTGATGATGATGTTGTAAATTCAATGTTATCTACATTAAATTCTAATATTCCTATTGTTTATAGGGACCCTACTACTGCAGGAATAATGCACAATAAATTTATTATTATTGATGCCCACTCTACTGATAATTCATGGATAATGGGAGGGTCTACAAATTGGACAAATCCAAATAATTTATTTAATGATTATAATAATATTATCTTTATTCAAGATGAGGCAGTTGCAAAAGCATATACAATAGAGTTTGAGGAAATGTGGGCTGGAACTTTTGGCACGCATAAGGAAGATAATACTCCACATAAATTTGTTGTCGGTGGATCTGATGTCGAAGTGTATTTTTCTCCTTCAGATCAAACTACCAATCAAATTAATAAAGTAATTGAGAGTGTTGATTATACTTTTGAATTTGGGCTGTTAAGTTTTACTCGAGATGATTTAGCCCAATCAATTATTGATAAGGATGCTGAATTTGGTGTGTCTGTTAGAGGTATAATTGAAGATGAAAATTCTACAGGAAGTGAATTCGCAAATCTTCAAAGTAATGGAGTAAATATGAGGTCTCATATGGGAGTTTCAAATTCATTACATCATAAGTATGCAATTGCAGATGCAAATATTGCAGGTTCTAATCCTGTTGTTCTTACTGGGTCTCATAACTGGAGTAATAATGCTGAAAACAACTCTGATGAAAATACACTTATTATTTATGATGGGACAATAGCAAATATATATCTGCAAGAATTTGAAAAAAGATGGGCAGAGTTAGGAGCTCCCCCAAATTTTCTTGATGAGTTAATTGACATTGAGTTATTCGTTTTCCCAAATCCATCATTTGGGAAAGTAACAGTAAAAAGCAGTTTAGAAATCTCCAAAATTAATCTCTACGCAGTTGATGGCAAATTACTTTCTGTTTATGATTCCACAACATTTCACATCAAATCCTCAGGAATCTATTTTTTAAAAATTATTACTGAAAAAGGAAACTTGATTAAAAAAGTTATTATTGAATAATTTTTTGCAATTTACAAGATTAATTATTCTATTTTTATTTCATCTACAAAAAGCCAGGCTTTCCCACCAGCCCCTAAATGCCAATCAGGGCAATAACCGTAGTTTATAGCTTTGATTTTAATATGTTGCGCTCTTTTTTCGGGAAACTTTATACTGTATTCTTTAATAAAGCTACCCTCCAAACTATCAGAAAAATTAGTATTTATTGCTCCTAGATAATTAAAGTCAATTCCATTTTTTGATGAAAAATATTCTACTGTTTTTGGAAAAAATATCCAAGATTTGATATCCTGCATACATCCTAAACTAATAGAAGAGACTTTTTTTTCTTTGCCTAAATCAATGGTTGCAATTAAATCCTCACGATACCCCTGCCAATTTCCAGTGCGATAGTTATCGCCCCCCCTTAAATGATCAATAAGTGTTTTGTCGCCTGCTGCAGCATATTGATTTGCATATTTACTTTCTATTTTTATAGATTTTGTATTATCAATTTTATAATATTTAGCAGAAACTTTTTTACTCCATTTGCCTTCTTTTTTAACTCGGGAACTTATATTGGCATCACTAGTTATTACAATAGGTTCAGAATATATTTTTTCATTCTCTCCATTAATACTATAATAGATTTCTCCGCCTTCTACTGATCCTAATGTGATATTTAATTTTTCAGTAAATGTTTGACTTTCAGATACAAAGAATGGTACGGGAACAATTTTATGTTTGATAATAGCAGAATATGGAATGCTCTTTGAGGCCCATGAGGAAGGCTCCCTTCCCATTTTAAAAATTAATTCACCTCCTTCCATTATTTCAGTATGCTTTATAAAACTATTGTTAAATAGTTGCCCATTTAAAGTAGCTGATTGTATATATATATTTTTATCTGATATATTCTCTGCTACAATTTTAAAAGTTTTTCCATTTTCTAAATTAATTTGTGTTTTATGAAAAAGTGGTGTTCCAATAGTATAATAGTCAAGCCCTGGAGTTACTGAGTAAAAACCCATTGCACTTAAAACATACCAAGAAGACATTTGTCCACAATCTTCATTTCCAGATAGCCCATCAGGAAGATTTGTATATTGTTTATTTAATATTTCACTTACTATCTTTTGTGTTTTATGAGGTTTGCCTATATAACTATATAAATATGCCATATGATGACTAGGTTCATTTCCATGAGCATATTGGCCAATTAATCCAGTTATATCAGGTTGTTTTCTTCCAGAAGTTTCAGTTGAAGCATTAAACATATTATCTAAATGCTCTTCATATTTTTTTGCCCCATTCATTAGTTTGATATGCCCACTAATATCTTGCGGAACAAACAAAGAGTATTGCCATGCATTAGCTTCAGTATAGTTAAAATTTACTTCCTCAGGCCTAAATGGGGCAAACCAAGTATGACTCTTTTTAGCTCTAAAAAATCTAGTTGCTGGATCAAATAAATTTTTGTAGAATTGGCCTCGTTGATAAAAATCAGATGCAATT
>MDSV01064591.1_pt1 | contig 19907 bp, 25 predicted proteins | sample 810851 | NCBI WGS metagenome assembly MDSV01 (sample SAMN05326640, study PRJNA326480) | marine metagenome | isolation source: seawater | place: Atlantic Ocean: North East | collected 2012 | reverse complement strand
CCAATTCTGTCAGGGTTCATATCAACCTGAATAATTTTTGCATTTTTTGGCCAATAATCTATTCCATATCCTGGTAGAGTTGAGAATGGATTAAGTCTTGTACCTAAAGCAAGAACTACATCAGCTTTAGAAATTAATTGCATCCCTGCCTTTGATCCATTGTATCCTAGTGGTCCAGCTGCTAAAGGATGGCTTCCTGGAAAGCTATCATTGTGTTGATAACCGTTACATACTGGTGCATCTAATCTTTCAGCAAGTTTTTTACAATCTTCAATAGCATCCCCAATAACAACACCGGCTCCTGACAATATCACTGGAAACTTTGCTTCTGATAACAATTTTGCTGCACGCTCAATAGCTTCTTTTCCTCCACCTTGTCTTTCAAACCTTACTATCGGTGGAAGTTCTATATCAATTACTTGTGTCCAGTAATCCCTTGGAACATTTATTTGAGCAGGTGCTGAACCTCTTATTGCTTTTTCAATAACTCTGTTTAAAACTTCTGCCATTCTTGATGGATCTCTAACTTCCTCTTGATAGCAAACCATATCTTTAAAAAGATTCATTTGCTCAACTTCTTGAAAGCCGCCTTGTCCCATTGTTTTGTTAGCTGCTTGAGGGGTAACCAATAATAAAGGCGTATGATTCCAATAAGCAGTTTTAATTGGTGTGACTAATCCAGTTATACCTGGGCCATTTTGAGCAATAACCATAGACATTTTTCCTGTAGCTCTTGTGTAGCCATCAGCGATTAACCCACCATTAGTTTCATGAGCAACATCCCAAAAAGTAATTCCTGCTTTAGGAAATAGATCTGAAATAGGCATAAATGCCGAACCTATAATTCCAAAAGAATGTTCTATTCCATGCATTTGAAGAACTTTTACAAAAGCTTCTTCCGTAGTCATTTTGGTCATTTAATTTCTTTCTAATTTTTTATTTGTTAATGGTTGTGATTAATATATAAGATCTTAGAAATTTCAAATAAGAAATAGTCACAATGGGAAGTACAGAAGTCATAATTCACGATGAAAAAGACAATGTTGGAGTTGTTGTGATAGAAAAAATTAGCCCAAATCAAGAATGTAACTGTTGGATAATGGAAAATGATAAATCAGCGAAAATTCAATCTATTAGCGAGATACCTTTAGGGCACAAAATAGCAATGACAGATCTTAAAGAGGGTGACACAATATTGAAATATGGGCACGATATTGGAAAAGTTGTAAAAAATATCAAAAAAGGGGAACATGTTCATGTTCACAACGTAAAAACAAAAAAGTGGTAAAATGGAAATTCCAAAAAGTTTTTTAGGTTTTAAAAGAGAAAATGGCAGAGCGGGAACCAGAAACCATGTAATTATATTACCAGTAGATGATATATCAAATGCTTGTGCTGAGGCAGTAGCAAATAATATTAAAGGAACAATTGCTCTTCCACACTCATATGGAAGATTACAATTTGGTGCAGATTTAGAACTTCATTTTAGAACAATGATTGGAACTGGGAAAAATCCAAATGTTGCAGCAGTGATTGTAATAGGTATAGAGCCTAAATGGACAAAAAGAATTGTAGATGCAATTGCAAAAACTGGAAAACCTGTTGAGGGTTTTAGTATCGAAGGAGTTGGAGATATCGATACGATTGCTAAAGTTTCAAAAAAAGCTCAAGAATTATCTATGTGGGCATCTGAAAAACAAAGAGAAGAATGTCCAATGAGTGATCTCTGGATCTCCGTAAAATGTGGAGAGTCTGATACAACGTCAGGCCTTGCTTCAAATCCAACTGTGGGAAATTTAATGGATAAATTAGAGCCACTTGGAGTTCATTTATGTTTTGGAGAAACCTCAGAATTAACTGGGGCTGAAACTGTTTGTGCCAAAAGAGGAAAAACACCAGAAGCTCAAAAAAAATTCATGAAAACTTGGAGTGATTACAATGACTTTATATTAAAAGAGGCAACTGATGATCTCTCTGAAAGTCAACCAACAGCGGGGAATATTGCTGGTGGTCTTACAACTATAGAAGAAAAAGCATTTGGAAATTTCCAAAAAATTGGATCTAGACAATTTATTGATGTATTAGAACCAGCAGAAGAGCCAGCTAAAGGTAAAGGTTTATATTTTATGGATACTTCGTCTGCCGCCGCTGAATGTGTAACATTGCAAGCTGCAGGAGGTTTCAACATTCATCTATTTCCTACTGGACAAGGAAACATAATTGGAAATCCTATTGAGCCTGTAATTAAACTTACGGCAAATCCATTGACAGCTAAAACAATGAGTGAACATATTGACGTAGATGTATCTAAAATATTATCTCGTCAAATGAACTTAGATCAAGCTGGAGATGAATTAATTAAAGCTACAATAAGAGTTGCGAACGGAAGATTAACATGTGCAGAGGCGCTTGGGCATAAAGAGTTCGTTATGACCAAATTATACAGAAGTGCCTAAAATTTAAGATTCAATTGAAGCACCAGAGTTTATTGAAATAGAAAGTTTATTTGATATAGATTTTTCTATAGCCTCATATATTTTTGATTTACTTGTCTCTCCTAAGCTTCTGTATATTTCTTTATTATTTTTAAAGATTAAAAGTGTAGTCTGATATTGAACATTAAAAAAATTTGAAATTTCTTTATTTGAAACGTCAAAATTTAGATAAACTAAATTTTCAAAGTCCTTATCAGCTTTATTAAGTACCTTCATTTGACTTGCACAAGAGCTACAATACTTAATCCAGGAACTAACAACAACAATCTTTCCCTCTGACTGTGCTTTATTAAACAGCTCTTTAGTAAATGTTGTTTTTTTTTCAGAAGCAGAAGCATTTAAACATATTGCACATAACAATAAAATTAAAAATTTTTTCATACAATTTGTTAACAAATTTAATATAAAAAAAATATTACTTTTGTGAAGCAGGTGGAGCTGAGTGTATGTATTTTTTTCTCAAATTAGAGAAAAACCTTCTCAAGATTGCCGCACCCACACCGAGCACAAGTGCTAAAACAATTGAAAACATTCCGTATAGAATTGGCATTTCTTTATTTAAATCACTCACAAATTTCGAAAGTGGATTTAAGATTTGACTTTCAATACTCTGTGTCTCTTTAACTATATTTTCTGCAAAAAATGAGTCATATGCTATAGCAATACCAACTAATAACAAAAGTATTGCTAAAATGGTTTTGAACTGCGAACTATCAACCTTTTCACCAATTTTTTGACCAATCTGCACGCCTAATATTGATCCTAGTATAAGAACTGTTACTAAAATTAAATCTATTGAGCCATAATTGAACGCATGTAAAACAGTTACAATTGCACTAACAAAAATAGTAACAAATAAGGAAGTTCCAGGAATTAATTTTGTAGGCATGCCTATTATATAAATCATTGCCGGAACTAAAATAAATGCACCACCAACACCCATGATCGCAGCAATGAAACCAACTATTAATCCAATTATTATTGGTGTAAATGCACTTTCGTACAATTTAGATTTTTTAAATCTCATTCTTAATGGAAGTCCATGAATCCAATAGTGTTGATGTAATTTTTGCTTTATTACTATTTTTTTTTTAGCTCTATCAATTTCTGTAATTCCTTGAACCAACATCAAAGTTCCAATTATTGCTAATATGTACATATAAGATAATGAAATCACGATATTTATTTTTCCAATATCTTTAAAATATGTAAAAGTTAATATTCCCAAAATTGTTCCTGCTGTGCCCCCTACTACAATCATAAGGCCCATTTTATAATCTAATGTTCCTTTTAAGTAGTGAGTTGTAGATCCTGAAATAGACGTTCCCAAAATATTATTTGCTTCATTTGGAACTGCATAAGCAGGAGGAATACCCATGAAAATTAAAAAAGGTGTCATTAGAAAACCTCCACCAACTCCAAATAATCCTGATAGAACTCCGACAACTAAACTTAAAATAAATATTAAAGGTAAACTTACGTATACTTCAGCAATTGGAAGAAAATATTCCATAAATAATAATTATTCTTGAAGAATATTAATGTCAACTAATGTTAATTAATTTATTTGAAAGAATGTACCAACTAAAATTACTCCCCAATAGGCCAATAACCCAACATATATTACAATTTTTGAATTAAATGATATTAAATTTTGAGGAATGTGCCTAATAAGTTTTTTTATAGTTAAATTATTAAGCATAACCGTGAATTACACAAAATTTGCAAACTTATCAAGTTAAATTTATATAATTAATCTTCTAAAAAATTGTTGCTCCAAAGACTTTTACATCACCATCTTCCTCGCCCAAAACCAACCTGCCTATGAAGTCACCAGATATCTTAGTACTATTTTGCTTATAAATAACAGTTACATACAAGCCTCTTCTTAGACATCCAATGGCCTTACAGTTTTCTTTTAGGCTTGATATAAGTTCATTGCTAGACCACTGTTTGCCTAGTTCAACCTCATTAGCTCCATATAACATTTGAGACGAGAAATCCTTAGTAAATCCCCCATAATCCTTAATATTAGAAGATCTAACTAAATTATTCCAAATAGGATCAGCAAGCTTGATGATATCCTCATCTGATTTTTCAATTAAGCTCATTGTATGTAAAATTTTTTACGAGGCTTGTTTTTTTTCTTTTTCGTCAATGATATGATAAACAGGTTGTTTTTCCATTGTAAACTTGCCTGTCTTTGGGTCTCTTCTTGAAACAGTTAAACAATGCCAATTTTCGTCATCAAGTTTCATATAGTCGCCCCGATAATAATAACCTGGCCAACGGGTCTCTTTTCTAAACAAGGTATGTTCAGTTACACATTGTGATGTTAGCGTTCTATGTTTTAGTTCCCAAGCTCTCATAAGTTGATGATAATCTTCAGCACCAATATTCTCTAGATCTTCAGTAAGCCAATCGAGTAATTCCAATCCCTTTTTCAGCAAATTTTCATTTGTCATATAATTTACGGAAATACCACCAACATACTCGTCCATAATTTTTTGCAATCTCTGTAAACCTTGGATTGGAGAAATATAACTTGGAGATACTGTCCCTCCTGTTATTTCATTTCTTCCGACTGTATAATTTTCCAGTGGTTTATAAATTATTTCTTTAAAATCATCGCATTGTTTATCAGATACTTTTATATCTTTTGCTTTTTGATCCTCAATATATTTTACAGCTGCTTTAGCTGCTAGTCTTCCTTCTGTGAAAGATCCAGACGAAAACTTATGGGCACTTCCTCCTACAGTGTCTCCAGCTCCAAATAGACCTTCAACAGTAGTCATTCTATTGTATCCCCAGAAATATTCTGGTGGTGATATATCTTCTGGTCCACTTACCCAAGCTCCTGAGCATGTTGCATGTGATCCCATAACGTATGGTTCTGATGTTGTTAATTCTGGATTTGTATATTTGGGATCTATATTTTGTGATGCCCATACAACAGCTTGTCCAACTGTCATACCAAGAAAGTTTTCCCAGCCTACTGTTTCAAGATGTGGGTCTTGAAAAGCTTCTTTTGTTACCATGTGTATCGGCCCATTACCCGACATAACTTCTTGAACAAAAGCATGATTTCTTAAGCAAGTTGGTGTTGGGTGATGATCGATATATTCACCAACTAGTTCTTTTGTTTGATTATACCATTTCTTTTCGTAATTTTCTCCATTTGCATTTTGAGTATATGTTTTTAAATGAAGGAAATATGCGCCAACTGGACCATATCCATCTTTAAATCTACATAGAACAATTCTATTTTCCATTTGAGTCATTTTGGCACCAACTGCAATAGGAAGAGCGTAAGCTGAACCATTAGACCAAGGAGCATACCAAGTTCTTCCCATTCCTTCACCAACTGCTCTTGGCTTAAATATATGCGAAGCGCCTCCAGCAGCAACGATCACAGTTTTTGATCTAAAAACATGATAATCACCTGTTCTCATATTAAATCCAACAGCGCCTGCTACTCTATTTTCTTTTGTCTCATCCATTAATAAATGAGTAACCATTATTCTATTATAAATTTTATCAGCTGACTTTTTTGCTGCTTCAGCAACAATTGGTTTATAACTTTCCCCATGAATCATTATCTGCCATTTACCTTCTCTTTGGTATCTGCCTGTTTCTTTATTTTTCATCATTGGTAATCCCCACTCATCAAACATATGAACTGTTGAGTCTACATGTCGGGCCATATCGTAACCTAAATCTTCTCTTACTAAACCCATTAAGTCATTTCTTGCGTATCTTACGTGGTCTTCCGGTTGGTTTTCATTCCACTGCATACCCATATAACAATTTATTGCATAAAGACCTTGAGCGACTGCTCCACTTCTATCTATATTTGCTTTTTCTACGCAAATTATTTTTAAATCTCTTCCCCAGTGTCTTGCTTCAAAAGTTGCTCCCGTACCAGCCATTCCTCCACCAACGACAAGTACATCGCAATCTTCATAAATCGTTTTCGACTTTGCCATTAATAATAAACTCCTTTTTTAAATGCACTCTTATCAACTTTTGGTAAATCTTTATTAGTATTAAGACCGTGAGGTTCATTATAAAGAATTTGTGAATTAATCTCCCCTTGATTTGGAGTATCTGCTTCTGAAAGTTTTGGAATATATTTACCCCAAGGTTTGGTGGTTATAGGTGATACGAAATTTTTTTCTGTTCCATTTCTAAATTTAATTCTCCATGAGATGGTTCCTTTTTCTTCTTCTCTTCTAACTCTTACGCTGTGACCCATAGGAGCAAAGTCTGCATAACCCCTTACGTCAATTGCATGGTTAGGACAAGCTTTAACACATGAGTAACACTCCCAACAAAAATTTGGTTCTATATTTTTTGCTCTTCTTATAGTTTCATCTATGTGCATAATATCAGATGGACAAATGTCTACACAATGTCCACAGCCATCACATCTAGTCATATATACAAAAGTTGACATAATTTATTTTTTTCCTTTAAGTTTTTTCATTAGTAATGTTTTGGTTCCTCTCTTTTAATTCCTAAACCAAATTGCTCAGGCGCATCTGCAGGTGCTGGCAAGTTATCTCTTGAGCCATCCGCATCAGCTAAATTTTTTTGTAAAGCTGCTCCAGGTTTGTAAAACATGTGAGCAAACTTTGACCAATATACTCCCCCAAAAAGAACTATATTCGAAAAAGCAAACAGAACTAGAAATAAAGTGTCCCATACAACTAATCCTTTTGATTGAAAAAAAGACCATAGTAAGCCAAATAAAGATGATGCTAATAAAGCTAACACAAATAAATCTGCTTTTATTATTCTAAAAACAGAATTTGCTTCTGCTGCAACATCAACGCGTAAAAAAAACCAAAACCAAAAACCTCCTACACAAGTCATAAAAGCTCCAATGTGCCAAATTGTTGGCCAAAAGGTCGGAGTGTCTGCATTTGCGCTTGAATAACAAAAAATCATAACTGCAGATCCTGCCCAAAATAAAATAGTTCCATACATTCCTAAAACGTGTGCTATTCTTCTTTTGCCCATTCCTAATTCAGCAGTAGTACCAATATCATGAACTATTGTTTTGCCGATTATCGCCATTCTCTCCCCAGTTCCTAACTCTCTTGTTGCATTTTTTTTTGCTTTTTTTGCGTTGTTAAAAAAATATTTTACATTTTTTTTATGAATAATATCTAAAAGTGTACCTGCAGCTACAAGTCCAACCATAACTAATACAAAAGTTTGTAAGGCTATTGATGGTATTGTGTCTGATAGTTGACTGAATGGGTTTATTGTAATCATAATATTCTCAACTTTCTAATACAGATAAAGTTTTAGTTCAACAGTGATATATAGCCAACTTAAGGTTGATTAATTTAGAATTTATTTACTTTTTTCTTATATAATGCTGTTTTGAAGGGATTACACCTCTTACACCGCCTTGTGGATTACTAACATCTCCCTCTCTTCTTGGAATCAGATGTATATGACAGTGCATTATAGATTGACCAGCAACTTTTCCCGAATTCGACCCAATATTAAAACCTTTTATAGTTTTATCTTCTTTTTGAACTTTCTCTTGAATTTTTTTTATCAATTTATTGCAAGCTAAGACCTCCTCATCACTTAATTCAAAAAAGTTTGATATATGTCTTTTGGGAAATATTAAAGAGTGAAATTTTGATACTGGATAGGTATCAAAGCTTGCCTTTGCATAATTATTTTCAAATATGATGTCATCATTTTTGGTATTGCAAAATAAACAAGGGTTGTTGGGATCTTTTATCATTTTTTTTTTTTATAAATTGCTAAAAGTTTTTTAAAGTTCCTAAGACTTTTTCTTTTCCACTTAAGTTCTTTAATTTGAGATACGGAAACTACTGTTTTACCTGATCCAATTAAAATTATTTCATCATAATTTTTAACATCTTTTAAATAAATATCTTTAAATATTATTTTAATTTTACTTTTGAAGAACCTCAAAGTTGTTCCTGCGTAATAATTTTCTTTAGGTGAAAAAAAAATATTATTTCTCACAAACAATAAATTTGAAGTCCCTGTCTCTAAAAACTTATTATTATTATATAAAGCAATGTCATATTCTCGATTATCTAATTCTTTTAAAATACTCAAAATTTTTTTATATTTAAGATTTTTATGAATTGGATCTATTCTTTTGTAATTGAGAAGTTTTAATTTAAAATTTAACTTTGGCTTAAATCTTTTTCTTAAAGATATTGAAATCATTTTACTGTTAATTGCAACTCGTAAAAGATGATCATAATACTTTTTATAAGATAGATTTTTATTTATTAATTCAAGAATATTTTTTTTTAGATTCTCTCTATTTAATTTATAAATTTTTAATGATTTTATTAAATTATCAATATGATAAGTAAAAAATAAAATTTTATTATTTTTTCCTACAACACGCATAGTGGTAAATATTCCATATGAATTCCAAAGATCATTAAATTTTATCTCTTTAAGATCTTTATGCCGATAGGATTTTTTTAATAAGTAAGTCACCATTTTTTGTTAAAAAAGATTCTGGATGAAACTGAAAACCGAATACATTATTTTTTATATTTTCAAATCCCATAGCTATATTAGTTTTTGTACATCTCATAGTTATTTTAATTTCTTTTGAATTGTAAGGTTCATATAACTTTAATGAATGATATCTTCCAACATAAAATATTTTATTTTTTTTAAATAATTGGCTATTAGAAGTAATCTTAATTTTTGATTGGTATCCATGGTAAATTTTCTTTTGTTGAACAATCTTTGCCTTTTCACTAAATAATATTTGTTGAAATCCTAGACAAATACCTACAATTTTTTTTTTACCCTTATAAGCTTTATAAATATTTGAAGTTAATGGATAGTCTTTAGGAGAACCAGGTCCAGGTGATAAAACAATAGTATGACTTTGTTCAATTTTTTTTTTATTAATTTTGTCATAATTTGAACAATAGACATTATCAAACTTAGAAAACTGATGTACTACATTCCAAGTAAATGAGTCTTTATGATCAATTATATAAATCACTTATAAAGCTCCAACAGTGACTTGGCTTTTATAAAATTTTCATTAAATTCTTTTTTTGATGTACTGTCCAAAACTACTCCTGAAGCAGCTGCTATTTCTGATATTTTTTTAAAATTTAAAATTGATCTTATTATAATATTAAATCTCATATCTTGATTAAATTTGATATAGCCAAAACTTCCTGTAAAAATATTTCTATCTTCTTTTTCTTGATTATTTAAAAGTTCAAGGGTGCTAATTTTCGGACAACCAATAACTGAACCTCCAGGCATCATTGATTTTATAATATCTTTAACAGTTATTTTTTTTTTAACTATTCCCTTAATAGAAGTAACATAATGAAATAAATGTTTGTATTCTTCTACAAATTTTTCTTTAATAATTTTAACTGATCCTGGAACGCATATTCTTGAAAGGTCATTTCTTTCCATATCAACTATCATATTATGTTCTTTGGTTTCTTTATTATTATTTTTAAAAAACTTTAATGCTTTACTAATATTTGAATTATTTTGCTTTTTTAAAGTTCCAGCAATTGGTTTAGTAATTATTTTGTTTCCTTGTTTATCAATCAAAGTTTCTGGGGAGCAGCTGACAATTGAATAGTCTTTATCTCTGATCATAAATGATTCTGGAGCTGCATTAACTTTCATTAATTTCCAAAAAAAATTTATAGGATTAATTTTTGATTTATTTTTATATTTTGTGCATATTTTTATTTGATAAGTTTTTCCCTCGCGTATTTTTTTTGAGAAAATCTTGAATATTTTATTATATTTATTGTAATTTATATTTAACTTAAAAGAAGATAAAATTTGAGTTTTGTTAAAAGAATTATTAAATTTAAATTTTTTTAGAGTTGAAATTATTTTTATGTCTGTTCGAATTTTAATTATAGTTTCTGGCTTATAAAATATACCTTTATAAAAATTAATTTTTCTTTGTTTTTTAATTTTTATATTCAATAAATTGCATAAAATTTCATAACCAAAAAAACCAATATATAAGTCTGTCTCTCTTGATTTTTTTTTTTTATTAAATTTATTTAAAAATTTATTTATATTGTTGTTGTTTAAAATAATTTTTTTAGAAAAATCTGTGTATATATTGTATCCATCTTTAACTTTATAAATAATCAAAGATTTATCTGACTGATACAATTTCCCCAGAAATGGATTAAATTTAAATTTATGCTTTTTGTAATCTTTCAACTGGTTGCTCTCTTATTGGTAAATGTATTAAACCAGCAAATATAGACAATGCAATGGCCAAATACCACGCATAATCATAAGATCCATATAAGTCATAAAATAAGCCTCCAAGATATGCTCCAAAAAAAGATCCAACTTGGTGACTTAAGAACACTAAACCATATAATAATCCTAAATATTTGGTTCCGAATATATGAGCAACAATTCCGCTAGTCGCAGGTACTGTTGAAAGCCACAGGAAGCCAAAACTAGCTCCAAAAATTATTGAACTGATTGTACTAGCCGGTGTGAATATGAATAAGCATATAGATATACCTCTTAGTAAATAAATTGTACTTAAAATTACTTTTTTACTCATTATGGTTGATAAATATCCACTTAAAAGAGATCCAAAAATATTAAATAGACCAATAAGAGATAAAATCATAGCTGCTGTCCAATCATCAAGGCCTCTATCGAATACATATTTTGGAACATGTGTGCCAACGAGTGTAATATGAAATCCACATACAAAAAAACCAGCAGTCAAAAGTACGTAACTTCTATTTTTGAAAGCTTCCTTCAATGCGCTTAATGTACTTTGGTCATTAGAATTTTCAACTGATTGATTATAACTTGGCGATCTAACAAAAAATGCAACTATCAAACCGATCATTAAGAAAATCATAAAATAGAATAATGTTTGAACCCAACCATTCGTCTGTAAAGAATAATTTGTATATAATGGAGATAAAAAATAACCAAATGAGCCCACCGCAGTAACAATACTCATTGCAATTGTTCGATTTGATAAAGGGAAATGTTTTCCAACAACTGACATTGGAATACTTATGGCTGTTCCACCACATCCAATTCCAACTAAAACTCCTAAACTTATTTGAAAATAAATACCAGTATTAGGACCTGAAAATAACAAGTAAACTCCTAATATATAAAAGATAAAAGCTAGACTAATTGCTTTATGTCCGCCATATTTATCAGCTATGGCTCCAAAAATTGGTCCTGAAAGACCCCATCCGAGCATTTGAATACCGATTGCTAAACCAAATTCAGTGTTAGATATTCCCAAATCATTATTGAAATCAACAAAAAACATTCCAAATACTTGTCTTACACTAAGAGATATTAAAACAACTAGGCAAGCTGCTATAAGAGTAATTAAAGCTGTATTATTTTTAAAAAATTTTTCAGAACTCATTTAACATATTTAAGTGAGTTTTTTAAATCTTCGATTAAATCTTTTGGATCTTCTAAACCTATGTGAAGCCTCACTAATCTCTCGTCTTTTTTTAAATTCAAAAATTTTCTATTTCCTCTCTCTGATTTTCCTTGATGAAGAGCCAGACTCTCAAAACCTCCCCAACTATAACCGTACCCAAAAAGTTTAAGTGAATTTACAAATTTTATAACCGATTTCTTATTTTTAGCTTTAATCTTTAAACCCATTAACCCTGAGGCACCAGAATAATATTTTTTCCACATTTTATAGTTGAAAGATCCTTTTTTATAGGGATATAAGAGTTTTACTTTTTTATTTTTTGATAAAAATGCTGCAACCTTTTTTGCGTTTTCTTCATGTTTGTCTAGCCTTACATCCAAAGTTCTTAAACCTCTTGTAATTAAATAAGCATCATCTGGTCCTAGTCTTAAACCAGTAATTTTTTGAGTTTTCTCGATAAATTTAAATACTTTTTGGTTAACAGCTAAACTTCCACCCATTACATCTGAGTGTCCTGAATAATACTTTGTTGCTGATACAATTGACATATCAAATCCTAGTTTAATTGGTTTAAAAAAATAAGGAGTTGCCCATGTATTATCTATTGCGGTAAAAATTTTATTTTTTTTTGCTATACTAATAATTTTAGACAAGTCTTGAAATTCAAAAGTATTACTTCCAGGATTTTCAACAAAAATAAGTTTGGTTTTTTTTGTAATGTTTTTTTTAATTGAGTTTAAATCATGCGGATTATAAAAAGTTGTTTTAATACCGAAGTCTTTTAAATAATCTTGAGTAAGCATTCTTGTGGGGTTATAAACAGGATCTGCTGTTAAAATTTCATCACCAGGACGTACAATACTAAATATAGCTAAAAATACCGCTCCAAAACCAGTTGGGGTTAAAAATACATGATAAGACTCCTCAAGTCTTGTTAAGATTTTTTGTAATATATGAGTTGTTGAAGTTCCCTGCCTGCCATAATCAAAGTGTCCCCCTCTAGGGTCTTTTTTATGTTTTGCTTGGGTTCTTCTAATATCATTCATGGATTTAAATATGATGGTTGAGGCTCGTACTACAGGTGGATTTACAGAATGATTATGAAAGTCTTTAGCTGTATGTTTTAAAAATGTTTTAAAAGATTTATCCATAAAAAAATTGATATGTTTGTATGACAATGCTATATCCCTCAAATAAGTCAATAAAATATTAAAATTAAGGAGACTATGGGGTACCCAAAAAAACATAGAGGCCGTCGTAAAATGGGCTCAAAAAAAAGAAGAGCAAGAAAAAAAAATAAGAAAAAATAGTTTAACTCATAATGGATAGTATAAATAAGGTTAAATCCATAAGTATATGGATATTCATAATTCCTTTCGTAGCAATAAATACCTGTTTAATTTTAATAACAACATTTCATGATCTTTTTCCTAACAAACAAGATGTAATTGCAAGTTTTATTTTTCCGTATTTAGATGGTGGAGCATCTATAAGTAGGACAGCCAGAGTTTTTCCTACATATCTGATATTTAAACCAGCGATGTTTTTAACTGCATATTTATTATTTAAATATTGGATTTATAACAGATCAATTATTCAATCGATTAATAAAAATCATAAATATATCAATAAATTTGTATTTTTTGGAATTGGATCTGCAATTTTTTTAGTAATTCACTCTATTTTTTTGGGAGTAAAATTTGAATATGATTTATACAAATTATTTAGAAGAGTTATAATGTTAGCCTTTATAATTTTTGAAATCGTAGCACAAGCTTATTTGGTCGCAACACTATATTCTATTAAACAAAAACTATACGTATTGATAAATATCAAAATACTATCTTTAAAAATTATTTTGGTATCGATTTTAATTATAGTGGCTGTGATTAGTATACCTATTATAAGTTTACCTGGAGATAATTTTTTAGGTTTAAATTTAAAATCTTTTAAACATGCTCTTGAATGGGATTATTTTTTAGCAGTAATATCTTTTTATTTATTAACCTTTTTTATGTGGAAAAGAAACTAATTCTTAGAGATCCAACCTCCACCTAAAACCTTGTCACCTTCTTCATCTTTTGAGTAAAAAACACATGCTTGACCTGGTGATATTCCATATTCTTCCTCTAAAAGATTTAATTTGGCTTCACCATTAATTAAATTTAATTTTGATTTTATTAATTTCCCTGTAGATCTGACTTTAGAAAAAATTTCGTTTTTGAAGAATTTAGTATCACATAACAAATTTAGATCTTTAAGAATTACATCTTTTTTAATTAACTCTTTTTTTGAACCAACAATTATTTCATTTTTCTCAGAATTGATATTTACAACATATAACGGATCTTTTGCAGCAATTTTTATTCCACGTCTCTGTCCAATTGTAAAGTTTATAATACCATCGTGTACTCCTAAAATTTCTCCTTTGGTATTTTTAATATTTCCTTTATTAAATGAATCAGGTCTTAAATTTTTTATAACTGATACATAATCTCCATTTGGTACAAAACATATATCCTGACTATCTGGTTTATCTGCTACATTTAAATTTAATTCTTTAGCAATTTTTCTAGTTTCGGATTTCATCATATTTCCCAGGGGAAATCTAAGATAATTAAGTTGGTCTCTAGTGTTGTTAAATAAAAAATAACTTTGATCTCTGTTTTCATCAATTGCTCTATACATTTCTGTTTTTTCATTTTTAGTAACGCTCTTAACATAATGACCTGTAATTAAAGCGTCTGCATTTAAATTTTTTGCTTCATTGAATAAATCATTAAACTTGACTGTTTTATTACATTGAATGCATGGGACTGGAGTTTCACCTTTTAAATAACTGTCTACAAAGTTATCTATCACTCCCTCTTTAAATCTATTTTGATAATATAATATTTTATGATCAATATTAAGTTTGTTTGCCACTCTTTTTGCGTCCATAATGTCTTGACCTGCGCAACATTGTTTTGAATGTGCAGTTTCTTTTGAGTCATCATATAATTTTAGAGTTATACCAATTACATTATACCCTTCTTTTTTCATAATTCCTGCTACTGTTGAAGAGTCTACTCCTCCAGACATTGCAACGACTATCTTTGTATCTTTAGGTTCTTTATTTAAACCAATTGAATTAATTTTTGTTTTCATATTGATGGTATTTATACTGATTTCTAATATAAGTTAAATTAAATGATTTTAGATTTTGAACCCGGTGAAAAGGTAATAAATCCTCTTAATAAAGATTGGGGCATAGGACAAGTTCAGTCAATAATAAATGGAAAAGTTACTGTAAACTTCGAAAATGTTGGCAAAAAAGTAATTAATGCTAAAAACATACAATTAGAAAAAGTAATAAATGAATAATCAAACGATCAAAAAAATTAGTTATTCTTTAATAGATACGTTTTTAAATGCAGGAAAATTATCACTTGAGTTAAGGGATGCTGGTTTAATAAAGAAGATAAAATCTGATAATACCCCAGTTACTAATGGAGATTTAGAAGTCAATAAAATTTTAGTAAAAAAAATTAGAGAAATTACTCCAGATATTTCTATTGTATCAGAAGAAAGTCATGAAAATAAACTTAATTCTAATTTGAAAGACTTTTGGTTGATTGATCCAATTGATGGAACTTATGACTATGTAAATAATGGTGATGAGTTTACTTTAAACGCAGCATTAATAATTAATAAAAAACCAAAGATAGGAATTATTTATGCACCAGCAAAAGATAGATTATTTTATTCTTATGATAAGGGTTACAGTTTTGAATTAATAAAAGGAAAAGAAGTTAAGCTCAATTGTGAGAAAAAAAGTAAAAAAGGTCAAGTAAAAGCAGTATCTTATTCTGATAATTTAAAATCTAATATAATTGAAATTCACAAAAAATTTGGAGTTACTGAATTTGTTAAAATGAAAAGTTCACTTAAGTTCTGCGTTATTGCAACAGGTGAATATGACTTTTATGTTGCGGAGCCAAGAGCATCAGAGTGGGATATCGCTGCTGGTCATGCAATTATAGAAAATGCAGGGGGTTTAGTTTGTGATCATAATGAAAAAGAGATATTTTATGGTAAAAAAAATTTTAAAAATCCTGGGATAATACTTAGAAGATCAAAAAATTTATAATGGATAGTCAGTTAAGAATAATTTTAATTATAATAGTCTCTGTTTCAATATTTGGTCTAATTGTATTTGTAATAGTAAAAAATTATATTAAAAATAAGATTAATTATTATTTAGATGAAAAAAATAAAAAAAAATAATTATAGTAAGTTAATTATTTTCGAATAGTCATTTTTATCTAGATCCATAACTTTTTTTGAAATATCAAAATCAAAACCAGATCTAGCGAGTACTCCAATATCTTTTTTATAAAATAATAATCTATTGTCTTCACTTCTTGCTGGACCTATTCTTTTTTTTTTACACAATTTAATTGCAGAAAAAAAATCTTGATCTTTATTTTTTTCTCTAATTTCATTTATTGTCTCAGCGATATATTTGTCATTTACACCTTTTGAAAAAAGGTAATTTCTTATTTTATTAATACTACTACCTCTTCTAATAAGACTCTGTGCCTTTGACTTCGAATAAAATTTGTCATTTACAAATTTAGAATTTTCAAGATCCTCTAAAACAATATCAATTAAATCAGAAATATTTTTTTTATTGGGATTACCAGTTTTCGTTTTAAGATACTTTTTAAGTAGATAAGTTCTTAATTGCTGTTTAGATGGTGCGTATTTTTCAATATAAATTAATGAAAAGTTGCGCATTTCCTCAACAGTTACCTCAAGAGTTTTCTTTTTTTTTATAGGAATCATTTTAAGATTTAATATATTATATTTTTATATGATCGAACAAATATCAAATTTTTTTAATACAGAAATGATATATCTGTGGTTGAACTTTGGTATTTTGCCTTTTTGGTTAATTTTAATTTTTTTTCCCCAATCAAATATTTGTAAATATTTAGTTACTTCTATATTTCCATACCTGGTTTTAAGTGTAATTTATATTTACTTACTTTTTGAAAATTATCAAAATAGTTATAATTTTTTAGGAAATTTTAATCTTTATCTTGGAATTGATGCTTTAATTGATCTTTTTAATGATAAAGCTTTTTTAGTAATTTTTTGGATCCATTTCTTGGCTATTAACCTTTTTTGTGGATCATGGATTGTAAAAGATAGTTCAAGGTTAATGATGCCAAAGATTTTAACTTTTTTCCCATTGTTAATTACTTATTTTATTGGCCCAGTGGGCTTATTACTTTATTGGATATTTAGAATCTTTTTTGCAAAAAAATTATCATTACACGATTAAGACTATTCAACTTTAAATCCATTATTTTTCATAGACATAAAACCACCTTCAATATGAGAGACATTTTTAAATCCCATTTCTTGTAAAGATTTTGTAGCTAATGCAGAGCGTAATCCTGCCGCACAAAATAAAACTAATTCTTTATTCATATCTATTTTTCCATCTTTAAAATATGGACTTTCTGGGTCAAGCCAAAATTCTAACATTCCTCTAGGAATATGGTTTGAATTTTCAATTCGGCCTGTTCTTTCAAGTTCACCTTTCTCTCTTATGTCAATTAAATTACATTTATCTTCATTTGACAGTTTTAGAGCCTCATCTGGTTTAAGGGTTTTTACTTTACTTAAAGCTTCTAAAACAAGAGTTTGTGATGATTTAATGGACATAATATTATAAATAAATAATTATAAACTATAAAATGAAAAAAAACATTATTAAAAAAGTATTTATTAAAGTTGCCAAACTTCTGAATTTTGAATTAATTGATCAAAATGATTTTACATCACCAACTCTTGAAAAAAAATTAAATCAAAATCTCTCTATAAACAATAAAAAATCAATTGTTTTGCCACTTGGTGATGTGAAGATTACAAAAAAAATAGAAAACATACTAATCGTAATTCGAGTAAATACCAATATAGATATATGGGACCAAAATAAAAAAAGACTTTTTGAACATCCTAAAATCGAATATACTTTGAGATCACTTAATTCATTAATAAAAAGTTTAAATTTTTTTAAAGAGAAATTTCCTAATATAAATTTTAATATAAAGGTGGTTGATGATAATTCAAAAATTGAAAATTTATCCAAAATTAAAAAAATTTTTGATAATAATAATATTACTTTTGAATTAATCCCACTAGACATAAATGATTATAAAAATGTTATTAAAACTCAAGAAAGCACCGAAACTTTTTCTAATTTAAGTAGCTTATTAAAATCTTTTGAAATTGCAAAACTTGCTAACGAAGAAATAATATTTTTTATTGAAGATGACTATATTCATTCTCTTGAAATGATAGAGGAAATGATTTTTTCTTATCAACGAATTGCATCACAACTAGAAAAAGACATATTTATGTGTCCAACTGACTATCCTTATTTATACATGGAAAATGATAATACAAATATTTTAGTTGGTAGCAACAGACATTGGAGAACTATAAATAAAACTTTATGTACATTTATGACAAGTAGATTTTTGCTTAACAAATATTGGGATAATTTTTATAAAACATGTCTAGATAGAAATGAACCTTTTGAAAAATTTTTAAATGATATTTATCAGATTGAATATTGTATTTCTCCAATTAAAAGTCTTTCCTTACATATGACAAATATAAATTCTAGTTATGGATTATCCCCGTTTATTGACTATTTAAAACTTTGGGATGAAAATAAGCTCAATGACTAAGCTTGTTGGAAAAAAAGCCCCAAATTTTAAGTTAATATCTACCTCTAACAAAATAGTTGAACTAAAAAAAGTTAAATCAAAATATGTTGTTTTATTTTTTTACCCAAAAGATGATACTCCTGGATGCACATTAGAAACTAAAGATTTTAATTCATTAATTAAAAAATTTACTAAAATGAATTGTATTATATTTGGTATTTCAAAGGATAATTTAAATAGTCATCTCAAATTTAAGAAGAAATATAAAGTGAAATTCGATCTTTTATCAGATGAAAATAAAAGTGCTATAAAATCTTTTAAAACCTGGGGTAAAAAAAAGTTTTTGGGTAAAGAGTTTATGGGTCAAATCAGATCTACATTTTTAATTAAAAATAATAAAATTTTAAATGAGTGGAGAAACGTAAGAGTAAAAAATCATGCAATACAAGTTCTTAATTTTTTAAAGGACTATAAATAAAAAAAAGGCCCGATTTCTCGGGCCTCTCTTTATTGTTAACTAAAAAGGGAAATTTATTCGTTAACTAATCTCTTATTGCGTAGGCTATTACACCTGTCTCTGTTACGTCTGTACCTTTAAGTTCACCTTCTTTACTTAATCTGATACCAATTGTAGCTTTCATTATTGTCCATACAATATACGCAACAACAAACACAAATGCGTTTATTGATATTACACCAAGTAGCTGTGCACCAAATGAAACATCTGGGTTTGTAATTGGAACTGCAAGTGTTCCCCAAATTCCAGCGAATAAGTGTGCAGGTACTGCTCCGACTACATCATCAACTTTCATTGAAAATAAGAACTTAGTACCAAAAACTACAATTACACCTCCGACACCACCAATTAAAATTGCTGCAATTGGTGAAGGCATTAAAGGTTCAGCTGTAATCGCTACTAAACCACCAATACAACCATTCAGCATTTGAATAACGTCAGTTTTTCCAAACCCTAATCTAGTTGTAAGTGCTGCTGCCATTACTCCGCCAGCACCAGCTAAAAATGTGTTTAAAAAGATAGTTGAAACTGCAATCGCATCATCTGCTGTTCCCATCGCAAGTTGCGAACCACCGTTAAATCCAAACCAACCTAGCCATAGAATAAATATTCCTATTGTAATTAATGGAATTGATGAAGCCGCAAAAGGTTTAAGAGGTGCTGGAGCGCCAGATTTAGTAAATCTTCCTAATCTAGGTCCTAAAATAATT
>MDSV01040799.1_pt1 | contig 19909 bp, 15 predicted proteins | sample 810851 | NCBI WGS metagenome assembly MDSV01 (sample SAMN05326640, study PRJNA326480) | marine metagenome | isolation source: seawater | place: Atlantic Ocean: North East | collected 2012 | reverse complement strand
GTCATAAATTCCTACCATTATCAAGCACTGATTATCATGTCAAAAATTTCCAACATACTTGGGAATTTGGATGATTTTGAATTTTTTAATGAACGTGCTGAAAAAGTTAAAAAATCAATCAATGAAAAATTAATTAGTCGTAATACTGGAGTTTATGTCGATGGAGAAGGCAGTTACCATAGCTCCTTACATGCAAATTTTTTTCCATTAAAATTTGGAATCGTTCCAAAAAATAACTTAAGTAAAGTATTAAATTTTGTTAAAAAAAGGGGAATGGCTTGCAGTCCCTATGGTGCGCAACATCTTTTAGATGCATTATTTAAAAATGGTGAGGCAGAATATGGATTACAATTATTAACATCAAAAGGTGATAGAAGTTGGACTCATTGGATTTATGATTTAGGTTCAACGATAACTCTTGAAGCATGGGACTTTAAATACAAACCTAATATGGATTGGAATCATGCCTGGGGATCTGCTCCAGGTAATATTATTGCTCACCAAATAATGGGTGTCCAACCCCTAAAAGCTGGTTTTGAAATAGTTAGAATCAAACCTCAAATTGCTGAAACTAAGATGGCTAAAATAAAATATCATACAATTAGGGGTGATATCTTAATATCTATCAAAAATGATTTCAATAAACAATTTTCTTTGGAATTAAATATTCCTGCAAATATGGCTGCAGAAATTTATTTCCCAAAATATTTTTCAAATCAGATAATACAGATGAACGGTGAGGAAATAGATCACATTGAGGTTGAAAATTTCCTTATTATTGAAAATATTGGATCAGGTTTAAAAAGATTTAAAATTTCTAAAAATTAACATTTTTAATCAATCTAATATACTTCGGTTAAGATTAGAATTGTAATCTGTTTTATACTTTAAATTATTTTTCACTTTAGAAAGTCAATTTTTAAGATTATCCATTTAGGACATATTTTTATGGGACAGTAAATTTAAACGATTTGAAATTCTTTCTATTAAATATCCTTACTATATATATGTTTGAGGACTTAGTTTTTATCTTTAATCGAAAGGAATTAAGTTCACGAATTTTTTCATTTAATATTTGATTCCCTATTATTGTGTATATTTCTATTCTTCCAGGACCGTAAAAACCTAAAACGCTAATCTCTCCATTTTTATAAATAATATTTTGTTTTTCTTGAAAACTAAGGTTAAGGTTATTCTCATTAATTAGATTGCTTAATGATATCAGGAAATTAAAATATATAAGGCAATTCATTTATTTTTTAATCTTGTATTTATAACCCGTTATGGAAATTAAATACCCTACCTAAAAATGCAATAAAAATTAAGAAATTTTATATAAAATAATACTAATGTATAATAGGAAGAGTTTTTTCTATATAATGAAATGGTATAAAACATGCTAATGAATTAAAGTTTATAAATGTTTTTCATTTATTTATATTTAATTAAAATATCTCAAAAAATGTTTAGTACAAAATTTGTAATCAATTAGCTATGCGGATTATAAAAAAACAGAAGGTTAAAATTAATTTGGTTATACTTTTACTGATTTTTTCAAGTACAGTTTATGGCCAAAAAGCTAAAAAAATATCGTTCGAAAATTTAGTAAATTTTCCAACTGTTTCCGGTCCAATTCAGTTGACTGATGAGCCATATGAACATTTTTTTGCAAGTTACTACGGAATAAACTCTTTTAGCGCCGATGAACGATATGCAACTGTTTTAAGAACAGAAATAAAAGATCATTTACCAAATGAAAATGAATCTGCTACTTTGGGCTTAGTAGATCTAAAATCCAAATCTTTTATTCCTATTGTCCAAACTAGTGCATGGAATTTTCAGCAGGGCTGTATGGCACATTGGTTATCGACAAATCCAGATTCCTTAATTATCTATAATGACTTAAGACAGGGCAAATTCGTTTCAATAATTCTAAATGTACACACAAAAAAAGAAAAGAAAGTAATTCCCTTCCCGATCAGTGCAGTTTCCCCCAACGGGAAAGAAGCAGTAAGTATAAATTTTTCTCGTTTAAGAGAAACAAGAGATTCTTATGGCTATGGAGGTGGTGGTCAAAACCCAAAAATAGAGCAAGCTTACCCAAAAGATGATGGAATATTTTTGGTTGATCTGGAAAGTGGTGAAGCTAAATTGATTGTCTCCCTTTTAGAAATAAAAAAAGATGTCCCAACAATTGCGGAAAACAAAATTCAATACTTTAATCATACTTTATTTAGTAGAAAAGGTTCAAAAATATTTTGGCTGTCGAGAGCAAAGCCCATTAGAAAAAATACGACTGCATTTACAGTTAATAGAGATGGAACTAATTTAAAGCCTTGCTTTCCTGAAGGTTGGGGTGGTTCACACTTCGACTGGCTTAACGATAAAGAAATAATGGTTACCGCCAGGTATAAAAAGCAGATGTATGGTCACATTTTATTTGATGTTACTAAAAAAGACTACCGACGCCTTGGAAAAGGGTTATTAGACTATGATGGACATGGAGCTTTTTCTCCTGATGGAAAATGGATGGTTACCGATACATATCCCAAAAACGAACTAATGGAACAGAAAATATTCCTAATGGATATGGAATCGGAAGCAGTAATTTCACTTGGTAGATTCCAAAACAATAAAATTTATCAAAAAGAATGGCGTTGTGATATCCATTGTCGTTGGAGTGCATCTGGAAATCTAATTGGATTTAATTCAACACACAACGGAACGAGACAGATTTATATTTTTAAATTAAAAAATGAATAAATAACTCCTCCAAGGCAATGAATCATAGTCAGTCAATCTTCTAAAAAATCAATACAATTAAATATGAATATTTTCTTAAAATCAGTAGTTATAATTCCATCTTTTATTTCATTAGCAGATTTATTAATTATGGCATTATTTAATTAATCAGCAAAACGAGCTTCTTATTATTCAATTGCAGAAAAACCCCATGATTCTGATAAACCTTCTTCCGATGAATTAAATTCCCATGACGTTTCAGAAAGTGAAGTAATATCGACTATCCAATCACCATCAACAATAAATTGAGTTTGTTCTGTATTTACCCATGACCAAGTCCCCGCATCAATTTCAAGTGGAGATCCAGTTCCATCCAATGTCATTGTAATATATGTTCCAAATGTTGACAAATTTACTTGAAAAGAAGTTGGTAGAGTACAATCTGGATCTAAAGACACAGTTTCAGTATCAGTTTCAGGATCGTAATAATGTTCTTCACAGAAGCTCCTGAAAAGGCTCGTGATGTCATAACCTTCAGAATTAGAATAAGAGGACATACTCCAATTTCTAACAACTTTATAGTGATTAGAGTCTTTATCAGAACCAATAGTTTCATCCATTGCATCTTCTTTTTCTGCTGAATAAGCTCCACCCAAGTCACTGCAAATAATATCAATATCACCAAGATCGATTACAAAATCAATATCAAAAGTCGCATCGAAAGTAGATGCCGTCTCAGTAACTATAATGTTAGTTAATGTTGCAATATGAACCTCACTTCCATCTACAGAAAAATAAAGTCTAACTTCTGTTACAAGTTCACCCTCCTCTATCAATTCATAATTTCCAAAAATATGACCACTTTCAGGACTTGATCCACCCTCACCTATAGAAAGACTCATTAAGTACGATGAATCTGTAAATTCGATGTAATTAAAAATGCATTCGGATGATTTAGCAGAATTTGATCGATTTGAAGAATTAGAATTACCTAAATCCCATTTCCCGAAAATTGTTTTTTTAGCTTGCTCTGCAGACTGTTCAGCAACATTACCTGATGCGAAAATATTTGTTAAAGCAGAGTTTTCCATTCTAGGCTCAAGCTCAATGCTTTCAGATGAATCGTCACTATTTTTAGAGCACGATAAAATAAATATTAACGATAATAAAATCAATTTTTTCATAACACATTTTTGAATTTATCTAATTTAAGAAATTATAATAACTAAATATCGTAAAACATTGTAAATTAATCTTTTAATAAAGAAAGTTCAAACAAATTAATATGAAGGAAGGTTTATAGGGGAGTAAGATTCTGCGAGCAGCTCATAGTAGAAATTTTGTGTTTAAGATGTAAAAAAAAATGCCAGTGGTTTAGTTTATAAACCTTTTAAATCATTAAGTTTTAAGGTCCACGCAGATGTTAGAATATAATTTAATGATCAGTGTCAATAATTTCGTTTGACCCAAAAAGTTGTCCAATAAATTTTGAAAAAATTGGCCTTCCAGAGGTTTTGTATCCAGTTTCTTTATCAAACATTTGAAAAGAAACATATTTAATAATTTTTTTGTTGTGAAACCTCAACAATAATTTATCTCCCTCATTCTTGCCTCCTTTCAAAACTTCGGAGATATCTATATATTTTATTCTCTTCATTATTGGGTGCGCTTTAAAAGCTTTATATCCATTAATCATTAGGTCTTGAAGAAGGTCAAACATTTCTTGATTAGCAAGATGAAAACTGGAAATTTTTGAAGTTGGATTTTCTAAACCAAATTGAGTTAGTTCAGTATCAAAACCAATGGTAAACATACTTACAAAAAAAATTGTGTATGATCCATCTTTATTTAATTCACTTTGAGTTAAAAAAACATCCGATAATCCACCTGTTAATTTGGACATTGCCTTACCTAATTGACAACATTTGCCTATCGTTTGAGAGTTTTTTCTTAAAGGCACTAATTCCTCACTCGTATCATAAAGTTTAAATTCCAAATCTTCAATTTGAGCATTTAAATGAGATGAAACAATAAGAACGAAAAGAAGTATTATTTTTTTCATCCGGTTGATTTAAATTTTTTTTTAATTTATGAAAGAAATCTCTAAAGACAAACATTATCATTTCCTTTAGTGTGAAAAGGATCAAGAAATGTCGACTGTTTTTGTTTACCAATTAGCAACAAGCTATCAAATTATTAATGGTCAGCACCAAAAATTTCTTCATTAATTATTTCTTTTTGTATCGATTTATAAAATTGAATTGCTCCAAGAGTTTTTTTCTTTTTTCTTTTCCTGCCAAAAATATCCTCTTCGACTAATGATTTTTTGTCTGTATAAAGATTAAAGGAATATGGTGTGTTTTTCGAAGGTAAAAGTATTCCATTTTTGGAGTAAGTAAAATTTGGATTCAAATTATTGATGCCAGAAATTTTAGGATTAATTTTTCCAAAACTTATATTGTTTTTCCAACTCCATCCGACAGGCTGATCGTCCTTCACAAATTTGATGAAAGACGAATCATTCTGAGCGCTGTCGAAGAAAAAAATATTTCCTTCAACAAGACAATTCATAGGAGTACTTCCATTTGGGTGCTTGGAATGGTTGATTCCAATTTGAAAAGTATTATAACAATTCACAAAAGTATTGTATAAAACTTGCACGTCAGAAACTCTAACATACAGGTCATCAGTTGTACCATCCATCATTCCAATTCCAAATGAACCAAGATTTTGAAAAAAATTATTACTTATTGAGTGGCCTGACCCTTGAATACGAATACCTCCACTTTTGTTTTCATCTGAACCAAAAAAGAAGTTACTTGATACATTATTATTATCTCCGTGCCTTAAGACAAGTGAGCCTTTGCAGTTTTTAAAAACATTTCTTCTTATAATATTGCCATTTGATTTAATTGAGATTATTTCTGCCTCTCCATTCGCCCTTTCAAAAAAATTATCTTCAATTATAGTATTGCAAGCCCCTGGTGGTGGATCAAACGGATTATTTTTGGTAATCAATTGAAGTGTCTCAAACCCATTGCCATTACCTTCCTTAATCTTTTTAAATTTATTGTGATGGATATGATGTCTTTCATTTTTGTTTGAAACAACAATTTGAAGTAATTGACAGCCTTTTAGATATTTTGAATTATAATTTTTATTTTGAAATGTGTTATGATCAATTTCAATCAAAGAACTTCCTACCAATATTTGTAACCATTTTTTACTTTTAGAGTTATCCCATTTACAATAAGACACTCTAATTTCTTTACCCAATAAAACCAAGCTCCCATTTTCAACAAAAGTTAAACCCTCAATATTTATGTGATCTCCTTTTATTTGAATTTTGGAATGAACTTCAACTTTACCACCTGAAGAAGCTTTTATGGTAATAGGTAGATTTCTTTTACCACTGTTTTTCTCAAAAACTAATTTTCCATCATACTTGCCATTTTCAAGAATAATAACATTACCTGGGACAGCATTTTTATAAGCAACAATTAACTCACTAGAGCTACTAACGGTTATGTTTTGACTTTTTACAAGAAAAGGAAAGACAAGAAAAATAAAAATCAGATTTTTCATTAAAATATTTTTTCAATTATGCGTTTTCTAATGTTCGAAGCCAGATGTCAGCCATAAGTTGACTTCCTCCAACGGAGGGGTGCACTCCATCTGGAGCCCAATAGGTAGGTGGAGCATCTTTTAAAGCTAGATTGAATTCATCTTGAAAGGGTACCCAAAGTGCATTAAATTCTTCAGCTATTTTTTGTGCCACACTTTGATATTCTCTAAAAGGCATTACCCAACTTTCATCGACTGCGGTTGTTCCAGGGAGTACAAAAGGCTGACACAATATAAATTTAATATCAGGAAGAGTCTCAAGAGTCTGTTGGAGGAGATTTCTTAGGTCGTTTTCATAAATTTTGACTGTTCCTTGATATCCATTTTTTTTGTGCCAATAATCATTTACCCCAATCATAATACTAATCCAGTTAGGTTTTAATTCTAGGGCGTCTTTTTCCCATCGTTCGGCAAGTTGATGAACTTTATTTCCACTTATGCCTCGGTTATAAATGGATAGGTTGAGTTTAGGCAGTGCTTTGAGTAATTTAGCAGCGACAAGAAATGAATACCCTGTTCCTAAAGAAAGAGAGTTATTAGGTAACTCCCTTTCTTTTTCTCTTCCAGCATCCGTGATTGAATCACCCTGAAACAAAATGATATCTCCAAAATTGATTTTTGAGAATAATCTAGAATTTATACTCGATACTTTAGGCGCAAAACCGATAAGAGGTAGACTTGCTGCAAAAGTGGATTGTGTTATAAAGCTTCGTCTATTAATTTTCATTATTAATTTGTCTATTTAATGTTGTTATTATTTAAAAAGTTAGATTGTTGTTTCAAATATTAGCTTTTTAATTAAAAAATCTTGATTCTATAATATATAAATTGTAGAAATAGTTAAAATTACAGTGTTAAAAAGTAATAAATTGTAGGAGGGAAAATTATAATGCTAAAAAAATCTAAGATTTTCGAGGTTTTTTCTTTTGAATGCCAATAGGCAAATAATAAAAGTGGTAACTGATAAGGAAGTCTAATTAAAGCATCCTGTTTAGTTACTGATAAAAGGGTTCGGGGTAATTCAGATATGTACAAATAAATATTTGCGGGAAAGACAGCAATTAAAAGAAAAAAAATCCCCCAACAACCATAGAACCGAGTCTTATTAAAAACCATCATCGACCCAAAAACTATTTCAAGGACTCCTGTCGAATAGACCATAAAATGATGGAATGGTAAATATGGTGGAACGATTGCTAAAAAAAAATCAAGATTTGTAAAATGTTTTGTTCCAATAAAAATATATAGAAAAGTCAAAATATAAAGAAAAGATTTCTTCAATAGTCCTCTTATTTCTAATTCATATAAAGAAAAATTCATGAAATATTTTAAGTACTGGCTATAAAATGAAATCCATTTTACTAAATAGTTCTCAATATTTAGCATCTAAATAGTTAAATGTATAATTATTTTTTTAACCTTTTTAAACAATTTATTATGCATGCATAATTTTTTTTTTAAATTTATCTACTTTATAATATAAAGTAATAAGAGTTAAATTAAACTCATTGTAATCATCTTATAAATATTTTTTATGACACAATTTAATAGAAACATGATTAAAATTATACTGATTTTAATAGTTATAAGTTCATGTGAAAATACTGGAGGAATCCTTTTACAAGAAGACATGGAAAATAATGGAAGTTCTTTCAAATTTGGAAATGACAAAATGACATCTGAACTTCTTTCACTCGCTAAGGCCTACTCAGAAAGAGATGCAGAAAAACTATTTGCTTTTTACTCCAATGAATTCTTAACTGAAAAAAGAAAAGAGAGATCAAAAATGTATTTAGCCTCTATGGATTCTCTTTATATGAAGCCTTACAAAATAATTCCTCTAACTTCAAACGATGGAAAGATAAAGGAAGTTATAGCCTGGTCTAAAGAAGAAAGGATTTATAAAAATGGATCTTATGAAAAGTTAGATCTCATGGAGCAGTTTGGTCTTGATGATAATGGGAAGGTTAATCTTTTTAACCAATGGAAGAAAATTGACTCGGTTAACTTTGGAATGCCATATGGTGGAAAGTTTATTGGAAAAGGGGATAGTGAGTTTGAAGGAAGACCACTTGTATTTTCTAACCGTGGTGAAGTCGATATAATAGAAAAATTAGTAAATGATTATAATGCAATGGATTTAGATTCATTTTTAAATTCATTTGCAGATGAATTTACTTTTGAAAGCTATGATGGTAAAAGTTCAACTTTTAAGAAAGGTGAAATCAAAAACCTTTTTAAACAATATAAGTCTGTCGAATGGAAACCTATCTCTATAGTTCCATTAAAAATTTATAATACCGATGCAGCTTCTGGGGTTTTTGTCTATTCAACTGAAAAAAGAGTTTTAAAGAATGGCAAAAAATGGAATAAAGACCTAATGGAGCTTTATTATTTTGATCTTGATATGAAAATTTCATCTATGGTACAATTCGCAAGGTAAAATTCTTTTTGGGGCTATAAACCGATATCGAATATTTGTCCAGATTATTAGGTCTTTTCACATGCTAATCTGGAAATATTTTTATAATCTAAAGTTTTGTAGATGTAAGGATAATGATTCTTGTATTCATGAAAATTAATAAAACTTTAAAAATTAGAATTTAAACTTTTATGTTTTTTAATAAAATCAGGATCAATTGTAATTCCTAATCCTGGTCCAGTAGGTACTTCTATAACCCCATTATTAGTTTTTAACTCAGAAGTATTGCATTCAAAAGGAATTTGATTGCTAAACCCTTTAAACTCATGAAATGCCCCTGCATTTGGAATTGCAGAAACAAAATGCATCATATACAAATATCCTAAGCCGTTACCTGAAATATGCGGTACACAAGGAATCTCTAAAACCTCAGCCATCCTGGCAACTCTAATTGAGCGAATAAAACCTCCAAAGTAAAACATGTCAGGTTGAACAATATCCAGAGCCCTATTTCCAATTAACCATCTAAAGTTTCTCATACTAGACTCCTGTTCACCTCCAGCAATTGAAATTGACAAATTTTTTGAAACCTCTTTTGTTTCATCATACCAATCAAATGGAACAGGTTCTTCATAAAAATCATAATTGTATTCCTCTAATAATTTTCCTACTCTGATAGCTTCTTCAACATTATATGAACCGTTAGAATCAGCATAAATTTTCATATCATCTCCAAAAGTTTTTCTTACAAGAGGTATTAGTTTTTCAGTCCTGCCTTTAGGAAAATCTTTGTTTTTACTCATTCTTCCACCAATCTTAAATTTTAAGGCTTTTGCTTGTGAACTAAAAACATTTTCCTTAATTAATTCTATTGATTCCTCGGCTGACTTCCCTCTAAAATTATTAGCTCGATAAACTGATATTTTTGGGTTATGTAAACGCCCAATTAATTTGCCAATTGATTTATTTTCATTTTTACCAATCAAATCCAATATTGCAAATTCTATTGTAGCCCATGGGACCCATAAAGCTAGGTTTTGTAATTTGTAATTACTCTTATATACATAAATTGATTCTAAAATATTTTCTAGATCGCGAACATCTTTTCCAATTAAGAAGGGCTGTAACCGGGTATAAAATATAGGCCAAATTGATTGAAGTTTATCACTATTTCCAATGGAAATTCCTCTCTGTCCTCTTGTTGAAATGACTTCACAAATGAAATTGTTTTTGAACCTCTTTAATTCTAAGGACTTAATAATGATTGATTCCTTAATTGTCGATTTATCAATTACTGGCTTTGAAAGTGCTTTATCAATCTTTGAAAAAACATCTATATAAGTATCATTTTTTTTTAAAAAGTTGCATGATATTGATGGAAGAAGTCCAAGAGGTACCAATGAACCATACTTTAAAAATTTACGTCTATTTAAATCATTTAATCTCATGTCATTATTTTTTAGTAGTTACAAGTTGAAAATTTTTGAAACTATTAATTTTTCATTAACGGACTCGGCTTCACTTCCCAATTTTTATATGCGTCGAGTTTTGCCTTGATTTGGATATCAATTATAAAAAAGAGTATGTTGGGGAGGTTTTCTGAATCATATTGTGTCCAAAAGAGGTTAGAGAACAGCAATAGCGAAGAAAAAAAATGATCTTATAATTAAATAATCTAGTATACATACTTTTTCAAATACTTTTGGTGTAGTGCTAAAGATAAAAAAATGGATTTTAAAAAAGTTATTCTTCCCTTTTTAGACAAGTTCAGTCAACCAATTTTGAAAGAAGGAAACCTCAAACGGTCTGTCTGTTCTCAATTGCTTTTGCTGAATGTACTGTTTATATTAAGTATTTAACAAATAAATAAGTTTTTTATCTTGCTAGTATAGAAGTTTTGAATGCCGACGGTTTTGAAAATACTTTATCCCACTTGGCAAAATAAAAATTGGCTTTAGGAAATAATGAAAAAACACTTTACATCTAATATTATTTTTCAGAACTTGAAAATGCAATTAGAGGATGGTGCTAATTCTTTTCGTGAAGATTTGTTAATTGGTGAAATTGAAGATACGGAAATTGAACATCTAGCATTTGTTGGTCCAACACTGCAAAAGATTTCCCTTTTGGAGGAACACATGAACATGTTTTTATTTTTAAAAGGAAATGCAGAACTCGTGGCAGATAATTTGTCATTTCAAATTGTCCCGGAAAGCATTGCGATTCCTCTTTCTTTTAAAAACATTCAAATAAATGTGGAAGAGGGAGAGACCCTTCATTATGTGGCTTTGACCAAAAAATATACCCAAGATGATCACGAAGATTTTAACACCTACCCTAATGAAAATAAACCGGACCTCTTTTTTACCAAGTTTTCTGATTGTGATCCTTATACCGAAAAGATCAAGAGCCCTAAGACCATTAGCCGAACAGTATTGCCAGAGGACATTATTCCCCGTGTGGCTTTAGGCACTGTAGAAGCCTTGGGCCCAGATGAGGTAAGAGCACATAAACATCCTATGTTGGATCAATTGTTTTTAGGATTGACCGACAATTGTATCAGAGTCTATGCGGATGGCAGATCCATTGAGTTGGGTCCCTACTCCCTACTGCATATTCCCATTGGATCCAGCCATTGGGTTACCGTTGAAAAGGGAGATAAGTTATTTTATTTATGGATGGATTTTTTCTTGGACAGAACAGGACAACAATGGCTAAAAACCCATAAACCCATTACTACTAAAAAAAATGATTGATGATAAACTATTTCCTCTATTAAAGAATCGATTAATAGCTCAGAAACTACTATTTGGGTATCATTAACCACTATTGTACTATTTTTAGTGATTAATATTAGAAGTATAAATAAAAACAAGTAGATGGAAAAAACAGAAAGATTAATTACACTTGATGCATTTCGTGGAATTACCATTGCCTCAATGATTATGGTAAATCAGCCGGGTAGCTGGAGTTTTAAATATGACCAAATGCGCCATGCCCAATGGAATGGGTGTACCTTAACCGATTTGATTTTTCCTTTTTTCTTGGTCATTGTTGGCGTTGCTTGTTGGTTTGCTTTTCAAAAGCACGGGCAAAAACTTTCTGTAGACTTAATAACAAAAATAATTCGCCGTACTGTTCTTATTTTTCTAATAGGATTAGTCCTCAATTTTTGCAAACAATGGATAAGTTCAGGGGAGATAAACCTTTCCATGCTTCGCCTCTCGGGTGTTTTGCAACGAATTGCATTCTGCTATGGCATTGGTGCCATTATTTGTTTATCACTAAAGCCCAAGCCACTGTTAATTACATCATTAGGTATTCTTATTGTATACTGGATAGTACTTTGGGCGGCCGGAGGCACAGAGCCCTACATTGCAGAAAATACGATTGTTGGAAAAATTGATATTGCACTTCTGGGTGAAAATCATTTACGTCAGGGCTATCCGGTTGATACTGCAGGGCTCTTCGCTTCAATTCCTGCAATTGTACATGTTATCTGGGGGTATCTACTTGGTATGATTATTTATAAAACTAATGACAGGAAGGAGCTAATTTTGAAAATGTTCCTTTTTGGTATACCGGCTGTTTTACTTGCTCAAGTATGGGATTATCTTTTTCCCATAAATAAAACCTTATGGACAAGCTCTTATGTCTTGTACACAAATGGCTGGGCACTTATTGCATTGGCATTTCTTATCTGGATAATTGATGTGCATAAAAAGACAAAATACTTCACCCCTTTTTTGGCATTTGGAGTTAATCCTTTGTTTGCATATGTTTTTGCAGAGCTTTGGGCAAGTATTATTTCAGGTCTTATAAAAGTTCCAGTTGAAGGAAGTTTAGTTTCGCTTAAAAGCTGGATGTTCGGTCATGTTTTTGCACCGCTCGTAGGAAACATGAATGGTTCTCTTCTCTATTCGATATTTATAATGCTCTTTTACTGGTCAATACTATGGTTTATGCATAAAAATAAAATTTATATTAAAATATAATTTGTCTGAAAAGAATGAAAGAATTACAAGCTTAAATTTTAGCTGAAGAGAATAAAAAAAACCCCACCATATATTAGTATAGTGAGGGGTCAAACCAAACAATTATTAACTAAACATTTCTTTATTATAAACCGATTGAAAATTAGAATACCCTACCAATAAACAAAAAAAACTCCCGTTAAGGAACCCAAATTTTTATTTATTTTCTTTTCTTATATTTTTACCTTCTATCCCATCAAGCATTAGATTTGAAAAATAAGGTCCATTTTCAGTCATTGTAATGAACATAAAATGATCGAATTCACCATATTCATTACCTCTTAATTTACTCCCGCCTCCCATTGTTGCTAAAACAAAATAATCGTTTTTATTTCTTTCATATAATTTATAATTGTGATGATGGCCAGTGAAAACAGTGTGTTTTCTTCCTTTAAGTAGATTTTCAACTTTCAACCAATTTTTTCCACTTTTTCTCCGCCAAAGAGGTTGGTGCATGAATATCATTGTCCAATCAACATTTTTATTTTTTCTAAGAATTTTTTCAACAAATTTAACTTGTTCTACTCCCAAATCAGGATTTTTCAAAGCTGTATGACCATGTTCTGAATTCAAACAAATAAATAATACATTTTTATATAAAAAATGATAGTAGTCTGTCCCGAATCTTTTAAACCACTCATTTTCCATTACTTCATTAGTGTAGTCATGGTTTCCTGCAACATAAAAAAAGGGCATTTCAAGATTTTTTACAAACGAATTAAATTCTTTCCACTCAGCGTCAATTTTTTTAAGATCTTCAGTGTTACCATTAATTAAATCTCCTACACTAACAACAAAAGCTGGTTGCATTAGATTGATTTTTTCTATTCCTTTTTGCCAAACCCCTTTTCTTTCACCTCCAGTTCTATCAGTAACAACTACAAAATTAAATTTATTTTTGTGATCATTTACTCTTTCATAAGTCCATGGCTTATTTTCTGAATGGATTTTTTGTAATTGTAATTTATTTTGAGCGTCTACTTTTATTAAAAAAAGAACAAAAAATAAATAGAGAATGTTTTTCTTCATTTTTCCAACTTTAATAATGGTTAAAAAAAAATTAGGTTTTAATATTTTAAATCTACAAAAAAAAAAACGTTAAGTAGTTTCTGAACTCAACCTAGTAAGGAAAAAAGGATGTCCAGTTAGCCATCGTTATTAATGATTAAAATATTCTCCCCAAACGAAGTTGAATTGTAAATCGATCCGTAGCCATTCGCCTATATCGACTGGGAATGGACATGAGGAAATTCTGTACAAATAATTAAGTCCACTTTCAGCACTATATGCCTTAGCATAGTTAGCCCTAAGGACAATTCCCAAATCTATTGATCAAGAACAGAAGGTTTTTGGCTTTGGTCCTATAATGCCCACCCCTCAAGAAATAATCAGTAATGATCAACTCAGTTTCAGTTAAATACCTTTAAATTAATCTCAACGTTAACGGCTTCGGTATCTATAAAATTAATCGACAGCTTTCTAGTTCCTTCATTCTTTTCCTGAAATGGCAGGGTTGGTGATTCAGGCATTGGTTCGGCAGGCAAAACCTTAAACTGGGCTTCTAAAGGCTTAACCAAGTTTACCACCATAGATTTTCCATCCTGTTTAAGAATTGCCTGGCGATTATTTTTAGTGAGTTCTATTTCAGCTTCTGTGTGATAAAACAGGAACAGTTCTGAAGGCTCTTTGCATTTTATTTCATCTGCGATCCGAAATTCTATTCCTCTGGTTAGGGTAAAAGTTCGTTTAAATGATACATCATTATAATAGGATTTTGAAACATCCAATACTGCTATTGCAGATTCTTTTCTCGATTCAAACTTAATAAACTCAGCAATTCCATCTTCTGTTCTTTTCTGACTACCCCTAAATTCAGGATTAATGACCAATGTGTTGTGCCCTTCAGCACGTGTCCTGTAAAAATCCCAACGACCGGCTTTATTTATATGACGCTGATAGGTTTGTGCATCCTTTCCGAGGTCAGTAAACCAGCGTACTCCATCGTATTCAAGAATAAACGATCCCAAATCCATATGACTGTGAACACGAGTACTTGAACCACCTTTCATTGCAATAGCAAAACCTTTTCCTTTATCCCATGAATCACGCATGGTAACTATCTCAGCTACACGAAAATATTTATCTAAAGGCATACTATTCAAATCAAAGTCTTTGAAACGATCATCAAACCACAACAGATCCAAAATATTTGGTTCGACACCTCTTTTGAGCGCCATATACCTGAACCCAGAATACCGCGGTTGGTTATACTTTTTTCCCATCCATAAATGTTGTGCAGTAGACATTGCTTTGAGAGGACTATCACTAAAATTAAAACACATAAGATTAGTTGCGGATAAATGAATTTGAAAATCCCCGCTGCGGCGAAATCCCTCCATTGAGCTCAATCCAAAGTCAGTGCCTAAACTATTGTCCAAGGCATCCAGAAAGAGCACATTATAAAGGCTGCCATAATCCCAATATGTTGGCCCTTCATAGCCACCACCATCCGGTTCATAAGCTTTCATGGGCAACAGAACACTTTCAATCGCAGTACACAAAATTTTTGAAGCGACATCAGGAATATGCTCAGCAATAGCAAGCGCACCTATAGAAATGCCGCCATTACATACCTGGTTCCAGTTAATATTTCCCTTATGCCAACCTACTTCTTTGCTATATACTTCTAAAGCAGGGTTCAAACCTTTTTGTAAGATTGCATCCTGAAGAATTTTTCTTTGATTTGCATTCCAAAAATTGTATAACCAGTCGTAACCAAGGGCAACAGCATGAGTCATTTCGGCACAATCAAGGAAATGCGATGGATTCCAATCGTTGAATGAAGCTACAGCTTCGAGTTCCTGCCATGCCCGTTCTGCATATCTTTTTTCACTCAAAATCAGATAAGCCAAACTCAAAGAGCGAATTCGGTTAAGTGCTGCACGGCTTACACTGAGCAGTCTTCGTCCATCTGGTTTATCGTAAATCAATGGTTTCTTATCCAATAATTCTTCAGTAGACTCCAGATTGGATATCCAAATTTGTTTAGCGAGCTTATCTTCCTTAATCAGCTGTTTAATTTTTTTCACCCTTTCTACTGATATCAGACGGGGATGTTGTTCCTTTAAGGTCTTCAAAACTTCCCCTTTTGCAGGAATTTGTATTTTTTCCTGCGCAACGGAAATCATCGAAACCATAAGTAAAAGAAGTATTAGCTTTTTCATTTGAATGTCATAAAATTTGTTTATTTCATTATCATGGGAACTGGATTTGCTATTATACCTGGGGACCTTTGCCCTTCTCCTTTTTTGTTGTAATCTCCCAATTTTTTCCTTCCTTCTTCAGCCAAATGCATCATATCCTTGACTATCTTTGGATTGACGTTCGCTAGATTGTGCAAAGAGGCGATATCTTCAATTACATTAAATAATATTGCTTGTTTGCCTCCTCCCTCCTTAAAATGTGGATGACTTCGAAAGGTTTTCAAGGGGACAAATAGTTTCCATGGTCCACGACGTACAGCTTGCAATTGATCTTGTTCATAATAATAAAATACTTTATATGGAGATTTGGTAAAAGTTTTTCCAGAAATAAGCGACTGTATATTATGGCCATCAATTTGTTTGACATTTGGTGTTTCTATACCTCCCATAGCGGCAAAAGTAGGTAATAAGTCCATCGTACTTGCCAGTTCTCGGCAAACTGTATTAGCTTGGATCGTTCCAGGCCACCACATTAAAGTGGGCACACGAAACCCACCCTCTGAAGTTGTATAACCTCTACCGTGCAACGGTTTATTTGTGCCTCTGTCAAGGCTATTCATATCAGCTCCCATAGGGGATCCATTATCTGAGGTAAAAATTAATAGAGTGTTTTTGGCAATGCCCAATTCTTCTAACTTTTTCATAATCTGTCCTGTGGACCAATCCAACTCCTCTACACTATCGCCCCATGGACCGCTTTTGCTTTTCCCCCGAAAGGCCTCACTTGCAAAGGGTTTTGAGGTGCTTCCAGGCATTGCCTGAGGAAAATAAAGAAAAAAAGGTTGATCTTTAGATTCAGTAATAAAGTCTAAAGCTTTTTTGGTGTAATCTTGTGTTAGAAGATTTCTGTCTACTCCTGATTTTATCACTTTGTTATTTAGCATTAATGGTAACGGTGGCCATAGATGTCCATCGAATTCATTCCCCAAAGAATGGCCCACGGCCTGTGTCATATCATCGCTGTAGGGAATGCCATAAAAATAATCGAAGCCCTGCTCGGTTGGAAGAAAAGGTCCCTGATCTCCTAGATGCCATTTTCCTACAATCCCAGTTTTATATCCAGCGGATTTTAAAACTTCCGCAATAGTAGTTTCACTCGGATTAAGTCCATAAGGGGAGATAGGCCTTAAAACAAGACCGTCTCGGTCGTTTTTGTGCATGCCAATCCGTTGTGCATAGCACCCCGTAATTAGAGAGGCTCTTGAAGCAGTGCAGACCCCTGCAGTTACATAGAACTGTTCGAATTTACGACCTTCTGCCTCCATTCGATTTAAGTTGGGTGTTCGGTTTAATTTGGACCCGAATGGTTCGATATCTCCATATCCCAAATTATCACAATAGATTATTATGAAATTGGGTTGTTCAGAACTTGCACTTTGTGAAAATATTGAGCTGTATATTGATATGCAGCATAATATCAAAAAGGCGATGTGATTTTTTTTGAGGGTACTCATTCAAGAAAGATTAATAGTTGTCGCAACAAAATAAGAAGAAAAAAGTAATTTCTCATGGCTCTCTATGAGGGTATTTTGTTGAAGAGAATCCTGCATTTAAAAATCCAATTGAATTTATTTTAAAAAAGAGATGTAAGTATAACCTACTATTCAATTATAAAAGTTTTGATTAGATTCCTAAATAAAATAGTTTAAACAATATAGTTTGTCTTACGTATATGAGTTAAAATCAGATTAGAAAACTTCTCCTGTTTTGGCTGGTGGAGTTTCATTATCAACATTAATTGTACTCAAATTTCCCTTTATTTCAATTTATAAAATAGCAGAATTAAACTTTAAGCTATGGAAAAGTTCCTCAAACAGGCCTATTAGAAATTGTATTCCTTGTTCTTCATTATCTTCTGAGTCCCAACCTGATTTTGGAAGATATATTATAACGGCCATATTGTAAATGATTTGGGCCCAAAATATTGTAGATAAATATAACAACACTAATTAAAAATAGAAGGAAATAATATTTCAATTGAGTCAACAAATACAATATGTTTTACGAAGAAGGATTCAAGTTTTTATTGAGAATGACTTAAAGTAAATGTCACAAAATATTTTTTCAATTTATTTAATTTTTTTTGCGCCTAAGCCATTGAGATCCCATTTAATAACACCTTCTTTTAGGGTTAATTCAGTCTGAAGTTTTTTGTCCCCTATAATCTTGTAGCCTGCAGCATCCACAAAACCAAAATTTCCATTGAGTAAACTAAGTACAGAAATGTCTGCATCATTTCCGACACTAAGTGAACCTATGTCTTTCCTTTTAATAATTTTAGCAGGATTCCATGTGGCCCTAAGTATTACATCATTCATGCTCATTCCCATATTTAAATATTTAGACATAATATTTAGTATACTTTTCATTCCTTTATTCATACTGAATTTATGTAAATCTGAGCCAAATGTATCGGGTTTAAATCCTTTTTTTAATGCGGGTAGTGCCTGATTGAACCAAAATCCATATCCCCCATGACTAACATCAAAAAGGACACCTCTTTTTTTTGCCTTAATTACATAGTCTCTTACTTTACCATCTTCATCAATAACCGTTTCCCTTTCATCAACGTTTTCATATGTGTGGGATAAAATATCACCCATTCTCATCATATTTAATTGATTTTCAAGTGATAATTCGGGGAGATGACATTCAACAATTACAGGAACATTGGCAATGTTAGCTGCCTCGATTGCTCTCTCGAATGGAATTATTTCTTTCCCTTCATAATGTCCTATTTTAACCCCTATAATTACATCATTATTTTCTTTTATTACTGATGCAGTTTTTTTGGCATCCATGTCTACTATATCCTGTTGGTTGTACTTTTTGTCAGAAGTTATATTTGTTATATATTCTTCATCAACAAGTCCAGTCAAAATAGGATTTCCACTCATTCCATTTCCGGCAATATTCAAAAAAACCAGAATTCTTGTTTCAGATTTATCAATAACATTTTTTTTAAAAGTTGGAAAATTTCTCCATCCTGATGTTCCAGCATCAACCATAGTTGTTATACCAGATCTGAAACTAAAATTGTCAGCAGCCACGCTATTTCTTCCGTTAGCAAAAACATCTGGAGTTCCGCCTACAAAAACATGTGTGTGAATGTCAATCAAACCAGGAACAACATACATGTCCTCTGCATTAATTGTTTTTTTTGAGTTTTCAGAGGGAATATGATTTGAAACTTTTTTGATTATACCATCAGCAATTCCAATATCAAGTTTTGAATCTATATTATTTTTTGGATCAATTACATGTCCATTTTTTATGATTAGATCGTAAATTTGAGCATCACAAAACGAGATCCAGAAAAATATTAAGAATAAGTTTAGATTTTTCAATGTAAACATATTTCTTTAAGCTTTCTCTTTTTTCATATAACCCATCCAATCACTATCTACGTTTTTAGATCCTTCATAGCCACTGGTTGCTGATTGCAAAATTTCTCTTATCCTTCTCGCTACTGTCCTCTCCTGACCTGGCTCCATCATCCAGGTTGTTATACCTACAGATTCGTTATCACCAGTTGTTTCAATTGAAGGGTGACCGACTCTCAATTCATGCCTTAATTGATTTGGATAAATTTTAATTTTTTTAGTGTCCCAATAAATTCTTAGACTTGGAACATGATTAGCATATTTAGGCACAAATATTTCTGATTGGACACCATCTACTGATTTTGCTGAATCACTAATCATTTTTATCTGACCCTCCCACATTTTCCATTCTTTCTCATGGTCTTTTTTAAGATAGATTTCAAGTGCAGTAAGCATCCCTAGAACTTCCTCTTTGTTAACTTTCATGCCCCTACCAATTGT
>MDSV01171768.1_pt1 | contig 19917 bp, 18 predicted proteins | sample 810851 | NCBI WGS metagenome assembly MDSV01 (sample SAMN05326640, study PRJNA326480) | marine metagenome | isolation source: seawater | place: Atlantic Ocean: North East | collected 2012 | reverse complement strand
TTTCATCTGATATGGTTTCGACTGGAATAAATTATATTTCTAAAGATCTTTCTAGAGGCACCACATCTAACAATATATTTGCACAACCCGCTTTATCAGATGTTGATAGGCAGATGTATGTGGTAGGAAGCCTAAAATTATTAAATGAATCAAAATTAGTGAATAAAATTTTTGGTTATGGATTTTATTCACATAAAGAAAAATTGGTAGAACCAATGAATAATTTGATAAAATCAAATACTTTGTATAAAGAGTATTCTGAAGGTTTTTACAATAAAGAGCCCGTTCAATATCCGGTTAGAACTTCAAATTTACCGTTAATCATAACTGATGGTGGAATATTATTATGTATATTGTATTTACTTCTATATTCAATAATTGGAATTCATATATTAAAGAATTTTAATATTAAAAATATAAATGTTTTCTTAAATAAATCATCAATTATTGGATTTATATTTTTGATGAATTATGTAAATTTTAATTTAGATAGTATTGTAATTTATCTAATCTTATTTCATCAAAATTATTTCTTAAATATTAAAAATTATGAATAAAGTCTGGTTATTTGCATGTGGTGAACCTCTTAGTATAGATGGTGATAATGTTAGACTTCATAGAGGTGGAAAAATTGCAAATTATTTAAATGTCAATAAAAACACTGCTATAGATTTATTTTCATCTACTTTTGACCATGTTTCAAAACAAAATAGATTTTTAAAAACAACTCAAATATCAATAAAAAATAATTTTAAATTACATTTATTAAAAACTATCCCTTACAAGAAAAATATTTCAATCATGAGATTAATAAGTAATTTTGTTTTAGGAATTAATCTCTTCTTCTTCTTAAAAAAACAAAACAAGAAACCAGATATAATTTTTGTAGCATTCCCCCCAATAGAAACAAGTCTGGCACTTTTAATTTATGCAAAAATTAACAAAATTAAGATAATTGTAGATGTAAGAGATTTATGGCCAGAAATTTTTATTGATAGATACAATAAGTATAAAAAATTTATTTTAAGTTTATTTTTAACCCCATATAGAATCATGACTAAATTTATTTTTAAAAATACAAATTCTTTACTATCGATATCAGAAAAGATGCTGACTTGGTCACAAGAGTATTCAAATAGAAAAAAAACAGAATATGATAATTTTATTCCGTTTTCATATATTCATGTTGAAGATTATGAATTTATCAATACCACAAAGTTAAAACAATTAAGAGAAAAGATTGAAAATAAATTTGTTATAAGCATGATTGGTAATGTTACCACAACAATTGGCATAAAATCTATTGAGGATGCAGCTAAACGTTTATCTTCTCAAAAAGATATATTTTTTTTAATTTGTGGTGCAGGTGATCTTCTTGAAGATACAAAAAAAAATAACCAGAATTCTAAAAATATTTTTTTTACAGGCTGGATTAATCAGAATGAAATTCAATTTGTATTAAGAAATTCTAAAATAGGTTTAATTCCTTATAAGTCTGATATGAATCTATCAACAGCCATACCAAACAAATTTTCAGAATATACAAGCACAGGTTTACCAATATTTTCTAGCTTAATTGGGGAAGTTTCAAATTTAATTGAAAAAGAGAATATAGGCGAAGTGTATGATTTTAATAGTGGAAAAGATTTATCAGAAAAAATACTTAAGCTTTATAATAATAAAAATTTACTTAGAGAGTATTCAAAAAATTCTAAAAATCTTTTTTTAAAAAATTTTGAGGAAAATAAAAATCATGAAAAGATTTTCGAGCATATAAATAGAGTATATTGTAGCTAAGTTTAATTAATTTTAAAAACACCATTTTCATGGTAAAAAAAATTAATTTCATCTAATTGGTCTTTTAATAAAAATTTACGGATTTCTTTTTTTGATATTTTATCTTGCCACCAAACAGGGTGAGTTAGTAGCTGTATTTTATGTTCATTTTTATCAATTAAATTTAATAACTTTAGATGAAAATTTTGTTTTTGAGCTGAATCTGAAACATAGGTTTTTTTATTAAAGAAGTATTTGTCATATGCATTAATATAATTTTTGTTATTTACATTAATTTTTAAATCTTTCTTTTTTGGTCTATGAAAACTAATTACATTTTCAATATTTAATCTTTTTTTAAAAAAATTTATTAGTGAGCTTATTTCTTTTGAATCTATTTCTTTTAAATCTATATGTAATCCACAACAATGTTTTTTCGAAATTTGATTAATAAATTCTATATTTTTTTTTTCTAGTAAATTATAAGTTTTAGCATTTATCATAAAAAATATATTTGATGAAATTTTCTCTTTTTCATAATACTTCAAAAATTTATGTAAATATTTTGGACTAAAATCTATATCGTGTCTTAGATATATTCTTTTTTGTTTATTTTTTTTATCAAATCTAGCAAATGAATATTTATTTTTTTTTAATAATTTAACTATTTTTATATAATATTCGAATTTAAATATTTTCTCTTTTTGAATATTTTTTAAAATCATCGTATCCTTTTTTGGTTCCAATTTCATAAAATCTTCTATTAACCTCGATATAGTTAATTAATTTTTTGCTAATTAATTTTTTAAGGACGATAGCAAAGTCAAACTTTTTTTTATCTGGCATACATTTTAATACATGTTTTTTATCAAGATAAAAAAAACCATAATCTATATAATTAGCTTTAAATTTTGGGTTTTTTTTATAAATAATTGTTTTATTAACAATACTAACATTACTTTTGTCAAATTTATTATTATTTTTATATATTAATAAGACAGACTTTTTATTAAGATTGGATAATTTTACCATTTTAGAAAACGGAAGATCCAAAAGATAATTGTCGCCGTAAGTAAAAAAAAATTTTCTTGTAGGTATTTTTTTAATTATATTTTTTAATGAACCACCTGTGCCTAGTAGTTGTTTTTCTTTTTCAATTATAATTTTTTTTATTTTTTTCTCTTGAACATAAGTACTAATCTGGTCTGATTTAAAACCACAACAAAGATAAATTTTTTTAAATTTTTTTAGTTGTCTTATCTTATAATCAATAAATGGTTTTTTATTTACCTTAATGAGAATTTTAGGAACGTTTGAAAAGTACTTTGAAATTCTAGTACCAAGGCCACCACATAATATTACGCATATCATTCTTTTAAAATTTTTGATCCTTCAGGGCTTATTTTGAAATCAAAACTTTGAATTTTTTTTCTCTTAAATGCATTAATTAATTTGTCTTTATTATTAGTATAAAACAAAAGAAATCCCCCACCTCCTGCACCAATTAATTTACCTGCTGTTGCTCCATTTTTCATACCAAATTCGTACATATTATCAATTTTAGGATTTGAAATTTTTTTATCTCTTAATCTTTTTATTTTCCAATGCTCTCTCAAAATTCTATCATACTCATGAAATGTATCATTTAATATCATTTTCTTAGTTTCAAATCCAAGTTGTTTGGTCTCACTGAGGTTAGAAAGAATTTTAGTATTATTTTTCTTACTTAATTTATTTTGTTTGTATAAAATCTTAGACGCAGATCTATTATAGTTCGTATAAAACATTACAAGTTTTGATTTTACCACATCATTAAATTTGTTAGATATTTTTAGTTTCTTTATTTTGATATTTTTTTTAGTATACGTTTGTTCAGTAATGCCTCCAAATGATGCAATAATATTATCTTGATGACCAACATTTGCATTTAATTTGTTCATTTCAATTTTTGAGGACTCTAAGGCTATTTCTCTTTGAGATAACTTCTTATTTAAATATTGATTTAGAACATTGAATAAACCTACATTAAAACTTCCTGATGACCCAAGACCAGTACCAGAAGGAACGTCTGCAATACTAGCAATCTCTAATTTATCTTTAACTTTGAAATATCTAAATGTTTCTCTAATTAAATTATGTTTTATATCCTCTATATTTTTTACTTTTTCATACTTTGAATATTTTAATTGAAAATAATCAACGAAAGTTTTATTTAGCGAAATATAAATATACTTATCTATTGCTAAAGAAATTACATATCCAGAATCTTTTATGTAATATGAAGGTAGGTCTGTACCGCCGCCAGCTAGAGTTATTCTTAAGGGTGTTTTTGATATTATCACTAAATTTGTATATATATAATCTGTAAAAGTTCAAGAAAAGTATTTAATTAAAATTTATTTATGAAAGTTTCAGTTATTTTGTTAATTCATGATGAGAATATCGAACATTTAAAAAAGTGTATCAATAGTTTAATTTATCAATCCTACAAAAATTTGGAAATTGTAGTAGTTGATGACTCGAATAACTTACAAAATGAAAGTTTAATAAATAATTTAAAACATAAGATTTTAATAAAATATATCAAACTAACAAAACAAATTTCCTTACCGGATGCAAGGAATCTAGGAATTAAAAATTCATCAAATGATATAATTTTCTTACAGGATTCTGACGATTGGTCAAATAAGGACAGAATTCAAAATCAAATACATTATTTAAATAATGGTATAGATATTTGTTGCGGTTTAACAAGTTATTATACATCAAATGAGACACTAATTTTTTCTGCAAAACAAAGTCAAGAAATTAAGAGAGTAAATTATAAGGAAATTTTAAAAAATAATCACGTTGCAATAGGATCTGTAGCATTTAAAAAAAAAATTTTTATAAATGAGGACTATTTGTTCAGAAATGAAATTAAATATTGTGACGATATGGATTTCGTTTTAAGGTACTCTCAAAAGTTTAATTTTTCACAAATAAATAAACTTATTTATAATTACAGATTTAATAAAAATTCTAGCACTTTAAATACACCAAATGATCTTCAGCCATATTTAGATTATGCGACTCTTGTAAGTATGTATAAAGAAAATAATTTTAAAATAGATGAGATAAGAAACAAAATTAGTAAGAAACATCATAGCAAAATATTAAACAAAAATATGCGAACTAAAATCAGTTACAGCGTATATTCTGGTGAATTCATAGGTTCGTTTTTCAGATCAAAAAACTCTAGACAAAAATTTTATAGTGCATTACTTACAATCAAAGTAATTTTTATGATATTAGTCAATAAAATTAAGATTATATGAAAAAAATAAAAAAAATATTTATTACAGGTGTTTGTGGCTTTATAGGAAGCAATTATCTGGAATTTTTTTCTAAATTTTATCCTCATATTGAATTGGTAGGTGTAGATAATTTAAAGGTTGGAAAGATAAAATATATTAAAAAATACTTAGATAAGAAAAACTTTAAATTTTATAAAACAGATTTAAAGGATAGAAAAAAAATTATAAAAATAATGAAAAATGTGGATTTGGTAATTCACTTAGCATCCAATGCAGATATAGCTAAAGCAGTTAAAGATCCACTAATTGATTACGTCGAGGGGTTTAATTTAACATTGAATGTTCTAGAAGCCATGAGAAAAAATAAAGTAAAAAATTTAATTTTTGCTTCAGGTTCAGGTGTTTATGAAGAAAAATATAAATCAATGTTAATAGAAAATTCAAGTAATTTAAAACCAATATCTACTTATGGGGCCAACAAATTATCTAGCGAAAGTTTTATATCTGCATATTCTCATTTGTATAATATAAATTCTTTAGTTTTTAGATTTGCCAATGTGGTTGGAAAAAATCAAACCCATGGTGTGGCCTATGATTTCAAAAATAAACTTATTGATAATTCCAATGTCATCAAAGTAATGGGAAATGGCTCCCAAACAAAATCTTATGTTGATGTGAATGATATTATAAACGCTACTATTAGGGCATTTAAAAAAAATAAAAAAAATTATGACATTTTTAATATATCAAACGATGACAGGATATCAGTTAAAGAGATTTTAAAATTGGTTATTTCCGATCTTAATTTAAAAAAGAAACCTAAAATTATATTTGGAAAAACAACTAGGGGTTGGAGTGGAGATGTACCATTCATTAAATTAAGTAATAAAAAGATAAAAAAAATTGGTTGGAATTATAAGTTTAATTCTAAAGAGGCAATAATAAATTCATTAAAATATATTTAGTTTTTAATTAACAAGTTTTAATAAAATCTTACTCAGATTTTCTGTAAATTTAAAATTATTATATTTTTTTCTACTATCTGAGAAACTAAGAAAAGTATTAATTTCATTCTCTAAAGGAGAAATTTTTTCGAAATTTATTATTTCTTTTTTTAAAAATTTGATTTTACTGTTTTTTTGAAGATCTTTTGTTATTTTGATTTTAAATTTAACAAGTTTGTTTTCTGCAAGATCATCAAAAATATATAGACTATTTTTTGTTTGGAAAATCATACTTTGTATTTTTTCATGATGTAACCATGAAAATTCACCAGAATAAGTTATTTTATTTTTGAATTTTATTAGTATTTTGCTCTCATCAATCTTATTGTTAAGAAATTTAAAGTTGAGCTTTTTAAAATCTTTTATATCAAATTTCAAAATGTCAAAAATATAAGCCAAATCATGAATTGCTAAATTCCATAATACATTATCCTTTTGTCTTATTTTGCCATTTCCTTTTCTTGAGCTTTTTATAAGTAATAATTTATTTTTTTCACTTTTAATTAATTTTTTCAATTTAATTAGGGCGGGATGAAAAAGTAACAAGTATCCCACCATGAAATTTATATTCTTGTTAAGTATTTTTTTTTTTAAATTATTAATTTCTTTTAAATTAAATGCCAAAGGTTTTTCGACAAAAATATTTTTTTTATACTTTAATACTTTATTTACATGATTGTAATGTAAGTATGATGGAGATGATATAAAACAATTTTTTATTTTTGAATTATTTAAATCATCAAAATTTAAAATCTTTACATTAAATTTTTTAATTATTTTTTTATTCGGTTCTATTATTCCATACAGTCTGCCTTTTTTTTTCAGTTCTCTAGCAATATTTGAACCCCAGTAACCCAATCCAATTACAACAGAATCTTTTAAATCATAATTTTTAATCATAAATAAAAAACATTTTTATTTTTTTTAATTATTCCCCGTGTATCAAAAATTAACTTTGAATTTTTTTCGATTAATTTGTAATCAACACTGTCATGGTCAGTCAGTATTAAAACAGCATCATATTTAGATATATTATTTTTATTTAGTTTTATGGGTTTGAGTTTAAAATTATAGTTTCTTTGAATTGGAAATGTCTTAAAAAATGGATCGTAATAATCAACTTTAAATTTAGCCTTTATTAGCCTCTCTATTATTTTAAAAGATGGGGACTCTCTTGTATCATCTACATTTTTTTTGTAAGACAGGCCAATACTTAAAATAGAATTACTTTTTTTTTTTAATTTTGTTTTAATTTTTTTTACTATCCAATTTGATAATCTTTCATTAATATTTGCAGATAAGTTAATGAAATCTGTGCTCACACCTTTCTTTTTGCATGCCCATACCAGATAGAAAGGATCAACTGGAATACAATGGCCACCAATTCCTGGGCCAGGGTAAAAAGCGTTAAATCCAAAAGGTTTTGTGCTTGCTGCATTGATTACTTCATGAATATTAATTTTAAATTTATCACAAATCATTTTCATCTCATTGACAAGGCTGATATTCACAGTTCGATATATATTCTCATGAAGTTTTGTCATTTCAGCTGTTTCAAGATTAGAAACAGTTTTTACAGGTAAAATTTTTTCATATAAAAGTTTTGATAAAATTTTACACTGTTTTGAATAACCACCGCAAATTTTGATTATATTACTTTTAAGAATTGAATTTTCACCAGGATTTTCTCTTTCAGGAGAGAAAGATAAGAAAAAATTTTTTCCAAGTAAAAATTTTTTATTTATTTTATCCGCAATTAACTCCCTTGTTGTTCCTGGATATGTTGTACTTTCAAGAGAAATTAATTGTCCAGATACACAAAATTTATTAATGTTATCTATCGTTTTTTTTAGAAATCTAAGGTCAGGACTTTTATTTTTTTTTATTGGAGTTGGTACACAAATAATAATTATATCGACTTCTTTAATAAGTTTAAAATCTGTTGTAGCCTTAAAATTATTTTTAAATTTTTTGTTAAAAAAACTTTTGTCAATTGTTTTTAGATGAAATTTACCCTTATTAAGCGTTGAAACTGTTTTTTTATCAATATCAAACCCAATTACAGATAAGTTTTTTTGTGTAAATTTAATTGAAAGAGGTAATCCAACATAACCTAGACCAATAATACCAATGCTAACTTTATTATTGATAATTTTTTGTTTTAGATTATTGAATTCTTTACTCATCTAGTTTTTATGAAAAATATTAAGGTTCCTTTTTTTAATTATCCACACGTATATAAACAATATTCCCATATAATAAAACCAAAATTATTTTCAACAATTGAAAGGGGAGCATATATATTACAAAACGAACTTTTTGAGTTTGAGAAAAACTTAGCAAAATTTCTTAGGGCGAAATATGCAATTGGAGTTGCTGATGGAACTAATGCAATTTTGTTATCACTGAGGGCACTTGGTATGAAAAAAGGTGATGAAGCAATTATTTCTTCTCACACATACATAGCAACGGCTTCGGCTATTCATGATGCAGGAGGAACTGTAGTCGTTATTGATTGCAAAAATGACTTTATGATGGATGAAAATAAAATTGAAAAAGCAATAAATAAAAAAACTAAATTTATTATACCGACTCAGCTAAATGGTAGGGTTTGTAACATGGATAAAATTTTAAAAATTGCAAAAAAATATAAATTAAAAGTAGTTGAAGATGGAGCTCAAAGTATTGGTGCTAAATATAAAAATAAATATTCAACAACTTTTGGTGTTACGGGAACTTTAAGTTTTTACCCTGCAAAAATTTTGGGAAGCTTTGGCGATGGAGGAGCAATTATCACAAATGATAAATTTACTGCAGATAAACTTTTAAAACTTAGAGATCATGGAAGAGACAAAGATGGTAAAGTCGTGTCTTGGGGCACTAACTCAAGACTGGATAATTTACAAGCTGTTGTATTAAATGCTAAATTAAAATATTTAAAAAAAGATTTAAATCGGAGAAGAGAAATTGCGAAAATTTACAATGATGGACTAAATAAAATTAAATCTCTTATCTTACCTCCAGGACCTGATATCAACTCATCAAATTATGATGTATATCAAAATTATGAAATTTTAGCAGATAAAAGAAATAGTCTAAAAAAGTATTTATATAAAAAGGGCATTGGAACTTTAATTCAATGGAATGGTCAGCCAATTCATTCTATTAAAGGTATAAAAGTCAAAAAGTCCTCTTATAAAAAAACAGATGATATATTTAAAAAGATTTTAATGTTACCAATGAATACTTCATTAACAAATTTTCAAATTAATTATGTAATTAAATCTATAAAAGAATTTTATAATGAGAGGTAATTTAAATTTAAGCTATATTGATCAGTTAAAAAATTTTGCAAATCCAAACCTAAAACCCAACTATAGTATTAAGAGCATACCAAGATCTAAACTCAAAAGCCTTTATTATAATATGCTCAAAATAAGATTGATTGAGCAACAGATTGCAAAGTTAGCAGAAAATAAGATTATTAATACTCCAGTCCATTTATCAGTTGGACAAGAGGCTATTCCAGTAGGAATTATCGAAAATTTAAAAAAAAAAGATGAAATTTTCGGAAATCATAGATCACATGGTCATATAATTGCAAAAGGCACTAGCATTAAAAAATTTTTCTCTGAGTGTTATGGAAAATCTACTGGATTATCAAGAGGTTTTGGTGGATCAATGCATTTAATTGATAAATCAGTTGGTTTCCAGGGATCAGTTCCTATTGTTGGAGCTACTATTCCTATTGCTTGTGGTTTTGCACTTTCTAAGAAATTACAGAAAAAAGACTCTGTTACTATTGCATTTTTTGGAGATGGAGCATGTGAAGAAGGATCTTTTCATGAAACATTGAATTTTGCCTCTTTATATAATATTCCAATTTTATTCGTTGTAGAAAATAATCTTTTTTCTAGTCATTTAGATATTAACTTAAGACAACCATCAAACAAAACTTCTCGTTTTGCTGAAGCTAATAAAATTAAAACGCTTACTTTAGATGGCAACAATATTGTTAAGATTTACAAAGAATCAAAAAATATTATTAATTATATACGTAAAAATCAAAAACCTTTCCTTCTAGAGACAATTACTTATCGTCACTTAGGTCACGTAGGACCTAATAAAGATATAGATGTTGGTGTAAAAAGAAATAAAAAAGAACTAGCTGCATGGACAAATAAAAGAGACCCAATCGAAAACTTTGAAAGGTTTCTCATTAAAAAAAAAATTATTAATCATCGATTTATAGAGTCGCAAAAAAATTTAATATTAAATGAAATAAAAAAATCAGTAAATTTTGCAGAAAAATCAAAATTCCCAGATATTAAATTATTAAAAAATATAATTTATAATGAAAAAAATTAAATATAGTAAAGCTATACTCGCTGCATTTGAAAAAATAATGTCTAGTAATAAAAATGTATTTCTAATTGGACAAGGTTTATGGAGCCCATGGTATGTTGGAGAAACAATGAAAGATTTAGATAAAAAATTTGGTAAATCTAGAGTTATAGATAGTCCAGTTTCTGAAAATTCTATAACAGGAATAGCAATGGGTGCATCTTTAACTAAATTAAGACCAGTAGTCATACATCCAAGAATGGACTTTATGGTTCTTGCTCTTGACCAAATAGTTAATCAAGCTGCAAAATGGAGATCAATGATGGGAGGTCACTCTTATTCAAATTTAACTATTAGATCAATAATAAATAGAGGGGGCGAACAGGGAGCACAACACTCACAATCCTTACACTCATGGTTATCACATATCCCGGGATTAATAGTATTAATGCCTTCATCAGTTCAAGATGCATATGATTTATTGTTATCAGCTATTTCTTCCAATAATCCTACAGTATATATTGATGATAGATGGCTTTATGATGAAATAGATTACTTAAATAAAAAAAGAAAAAAAATAAATATTTTAAAATTAAAGCCAAAAAAATTTTTTCAGGTAATAATCTAACAATTGTTGGTTGTGGCTATGGAACTAAAGTTGGAAAAGAAGTTGGAATTGAATTAAAAAAAAATAATATTAAATCTGACTTATTTGATCTCAGAATTTTAAATCCACTTAATCTTAAAGAAATAGTAAAATCAGTAAATAAAACAAACAAACTTGTTGTAATAGATCCTGCATGGAAAAATTGTAGTATTTCATCAGAAGTAATTGCAACAGTTAGTGAAAATATTGATAAAAAATTTAAATCATTAAGATTTAACCTGCTAGATGCTCCCGCACCTACTGCAAAAAATTTAGAAAAACAATTTTATTTTAATAAAACTCAGATTACCAAAAAAATTAAATCAAAATTTTTTTAAATGAAAACTTTTTTTGATTATATATTATCTCTATTTTTATTAATTGTTTTAAGTCCGGTGATAATAGTGATTTGTATAATTATTTTTCTTACAGACTTTAATAATCCGTTTTATATTTCAAATAGAGTAGGTTTAAATTTCAAACAATTTCAAATGATTAAATTTAGATCCATGATTATAGATGCTGACAAAAATAAAGTATTTTCAACAAAATCAGATGATGAAAGACTTACTAAAATTGGAAAATTTGTTAGAAAATTTAAACTAGATGAATTACCTCAGTTAATAAATGTATTAAGGGGACAAATGTCTTTTGTTGGTCCCAGACCCAATGTATTGTTTGAAGTCAAACAATATTATGAGTATGAAAAAAAACTATTAAACGTTAAACCTGGGATAACAGATTTAGCATCAATTGTATTTTCTGATGAGGCTGAAATTTTAGAAAATAGTGAAGATCCTAATAAAGACTATAGTTTATTAATTAGACCTTGGAAAAGCAAATTAGGTAACTTTTATATTGAAAATAAAGATTTTATTTTAGATCTAAAAATAATTACATTCACATTGCTTAATTTTTTAAATCGAGGATATGTTTTAAGAAAAATTTCTAACTTAATCAAACATAAATCAAAGGATAATGAACTAGCTATAATTTGTTTACGAAAAGTTGATTTAAGAGATATGATAAATGCCAACACAAAAAGTTAGTAGCAATATATATTATTGTTGTATGATGTTGTCATGATGTATTAAATTATATTTTTTTGTTAATGAAGAATAAAACTTTTTCTTGATAAAAGAACAAATAATAAAAAGAAAGAAAAAAAATAAAAATATTATTATCTAAATTTTGTATATGAATTTTTGCTGAAACAAATAATTAAAATATGATCAAGAAAAAAAAACTATTTGATACAATTTTTTTTGCAGCTTTTATTTTTTTTATACATTCAATAATAATTTATTATCAAACAAATCTTCCACCCTTCATGGTCTCTGATTATGATTATCATTGGAATTCTTTAAGAACAGCCTCAAGTATTTTAAATATTAAAGAAAGTTTATTAAATTTTGATTTTCCTGCACTAGACTATTACAAAAACTTTGGTCATAATAGTCTGTTCCAAGTAATACCAACACTAAATCCAATATATTTATTTATTTTTATAACAGATGTTGAGAATGTTTTATTAATACAAAAAATAACAGAAAATTTTATAGCTATGTTAGGTGTATATTTTCTGTTTAGAAAGGTTTCAAATGACTCATTAAAAATAATATCTCTTGCTCTAATTTATGTTTCTTTTGGATATTTTTTAAATCCTATTGTGTTTTTAACTAAAGATTTTTTTTACTTACCTTTTTTTCTGTTTTTTTTGTATGAATTTTTAGAAAAAAAATCTATTGGGTTATTTGTTTATTTAATAATATTAAATCTTGTTTCAAATTGGTCCGGAATACTTTTATACCCAACAATTTCTTTTTTTTTTACAATTTTTTTTTTTAAAAAAAATTATGTAAAATTATTTTGTTTCCCAATATTAATATTTATTTCCCTTCCTTTATTATGGCTTCCTATCGTATCTGAAATTATTTTTTTTAGTAACTCAAATACTACAGTAGACAATGTATCTCCAATTGGAATATTCGAAAATTTAATACCAAGCATTTTCTATTTATATAATTCAGGTATTGACTCTTTTTTTCATCCTTATAATGGAACTATAGGACCTCTATACATACCAATTTTTGTATATTTAATTTCAATATACTTTTTTTTAAAATTCAATGAGATTAGAAAATATTATTATATTTTAATAATCTTCGTCGTATTTTATTTTATTTATTTTTTATTCTTTTCAACTTTGTTCAATCCAATGAAAATAAGGCATCACCTTACTTTAATACCTTATATAATTCTGCTTTTTTTCTATATGAGTATTTTAAAATTCAATAAAAAAATAAGTAATAAATTTATTTTTATTATTTTTATTTTAGATTTTTTATTATTTTTTATCGTATCCTTTAGAGAAGGCACCGATTTTATTTATCAAGAGCAAAATTTTATAAAAATTAATTCTTTTTTTAACTTAAAATCTTCCTATCTTTTTCCAATAATTAACTCATTAATTTTGATTTTCTTGATTAAAAGAAATAGTAATATTTTATCTTTGATCACTATTTTTTTCTTATCAGTTTTTCATTTGAGTACGCATAGTTCTTGGCTCAATAAATTTGAAAGTAGAGCTCAATTAGTTGGTGATAATTTTAAAGATTATTATAGACTTTACGAGGAATGCTCAAACAAAGTAATTAAAAAAGATTATAATTCACTTATTTTGCTTAATTCAAATTCAAGACTCAATGATAAATTCATAATGATAAGTAATTTAAATAAAAAAAATAAAATAAGAGTATTTCCTGAATATGAAGAGACAAATTCAAGTCTATATGGTTTAGTCCATGCTATTTTAAGAAAAGATGAAAATCTAAACTTCAAAAATTTATTAAATAAAGATTTAAAAAATTATTCAAAAGCAAGCAATCTTGGTTATTTTCAAATGAAAGAAATAGTCCCTGAAAAGATAAGTTTGTTAAAAAGACTTGGTGTGAGTCATATAGTTTCAGATATTGAGATTACTGGTTTAGATGAAAATTTAGTAAAAAAATGTATAAATTTCGATGATCAAATTTTAATTTATGAAATTAATAAAAGTCCTAATATAGCTTTTTTATCTAGATATAAGTTGCAATCAAATATTAGTGATGAAATATTTTTCAACAAAAATAACTTTAAAACTATTAAATTAAAAAATATTTCTAACAATATTAATTTAAATTTTCATAATTCCCTAAAGTTTAATTATTTGTACATTTTAATCAATAAGTCAAAACATCATAAGTTAAAAATAAATAACAAAAATATGGAATTTTTAAATATAGATGCTTTTGATGATTTTATAGTTGTAGATCTTAACCCTTTAAATAAAGAGAAAATCGAAAATATAAATATAAATATTGAGTATGATATCACTTATTTATATATAATAGTGTTATTATATTTTAGCTCTGTATTCTTTTTGAGGAAGTTTTACTGAGTAATAATAAATTATGAAAGAATTAAGTATTATTGTTCCAATTTATAATGAAGAAGAAAATATTGAAAAATTTATATTAGAAGCTGAAAAAAATTTACCTAAAAATATAGAATATGAAATTATTTTTTGCCTAGATCCTTCTACTGATAAGTCACTTGAAGTATTGTTAAGTTGCAAAGAAAAATATAAAAATATTAAAATAATTCTTTTAAGCAGAAGATTTGGTCAATCTTTAGCAATAAAATCTGGTCTACATAATTCAAATTCAAATTATGTTATGGTAATTGATGTTGATTTGCAGGATCCACCTGAGTTAATAAATCAGCTGTATGATAGAATTAAAAATAGTGACTATGAAAGTGTTTTTGCACAAAGATCCTCAAGAGATGGTGAGACAAAATTAAGAAAAATTATTGTAGGTTTATACTATTATCTCATAAATAAATTTGCTGACCAAAATTTATTTATCCCAAAAAATGTTGGTGAATGCAGAATATTTACCAAAAAATTTGTTGATAAATTAATTGAATTAGACAGAGGAGATTTTTTAAGAGGTGACTCACCCTATTTAGGTTTTCAACAAGTTTCATTAAAATTTGACAGAAAACCTAGACAAGTTGGGAAGTCCAAATATACCATTGGATCAGTTAAAGGGGCTATTGTAGGCCTATTAAACTTTAGTTATCTTTTTCTATTTATCAGTTTAATAGGATCTTTATCTTCGTTATTTTTTGGTTTAATTTCTTTAATGTATGATTTCGATTTGAAATACTTTATTTTTTTTGCTCTATTGACAATCATGTTCATTGGATTTGTAATAATGCTTTACTTAAAAAGTATATTCAACAAAGTTCAAGGCGCAGATAAATACATAATTGACAAAATCTACGACTAATTATTTTTTTTTATAATAATCATTACTGGAAATATATTTTTGTCATTAGTATACCAGCCATGTTCAAGATTAACTTTATCTGAGATTTTAATCTCAAAAACTTTATCATCAAAAACTTCATCAACAATTTTTTGATAGTTATGGGCATAAAAATGTCTTTTTTCTGTGATAGGTAAATTTGTACCTAACTCTAAAAATATACAATATTTAAAACTTACTTTTTTTATCTTTTGAAAAAATTGTTTGAGCTCTGTTTCATTGAAATAAATTAAAGTTGCTTTAGATATAATAAAATTTACATCATAAAAATTACTTATTTTTCTCATATCTTTAGTCTCAAATATAACATTTTTAAGATTTAAATTTTTCGCTATTTCGATTGAAACTTTATTTAAATCATACCCTATTAATTTTGAATTTTCGAAATCCTGGTTTATTTTCTTTAATAAATGACCTTCTCCACATCCAAGTTCTAAAACACTAATTTCTTTAACTTGATTTAAAAATGTGCTTATATATTTGTAAAAGGATAAGTCATTGGGATTTTCACCATGATGTTTTTTTCTAAATTTCCAAAAAAAAAATCTCATATTTATAAGAATAAAATTGATAATATTTTTCAACAAAAATAATTTATGAAGCTTTCTAAATATTTTCTCTAAAAAATACATGTTTATTATCTAATTTCATTTCTTCGTAAAAAAAAATTTTCTCCTGTAAATAATTTTTTATTTTTGTAATCATCTTTAACATGAACAAACTTTCCATTTAGATGTATAGGTCTATTTTTTAATAAGTATGAACATAATTTATAAGTAAAAGCTGGAGTTACCATTTTATGTTCAGGCACACTATGACCAAATTTTTCTGAATTTAAATATATTCTTGTCTTATTCGGTCCTGGAGCTATGCAATAAGAGAAAATTTTATCATATTCTGCACTAATATTTTCAACTAGTCTAACAATTGCTGTCTTAGCAAGAGAATACGCACTAAACTTAGGAAAAGCATTTGCAGACCCTCCTCCAGAAAAGAAAATTACTATTCCTTTATTTTTAATTAGTGAATTAAAAAAAATTTTAAATAAATATACATGAGAAAAAAGATTTAGATTAAAACTTTTAGACCATCTTTTTATATCTATTTTATCTAATTTACCAACTTCACCTAGATCTGCAGCACAACTAATTAAAGCATTTACTTTTAAATTTTGTAATTTTTTTTCAATTTTTTTTATATTTTCAATTTTTGACAAATCACAATTAAAATTAATTAAGTTTTTATGATTTAGTTTAGGTTTTTTTCTAGATATGTTATAAATAAAATAACCATCTTCCAAAAATTGTTTACAAAGATTTAGGCCGATTCCTGAGCTTCCTCCAGTTATTATTAATCTTTTCATTTTTTTTTTAATTTATTAATCATTTCTTTAACAATAAAATTTATACTTCTTTTGGGTTTCCATCCAATCTTTAATGCCTTTTTATTTGAAATAATTAAGTTAAATGTTTTGATATTTTTTTTTATGTAAACTATTTTTCCATAACCAATTTTAGAAATTATTTTTTTAATTAAATCAATTGTCTTAATTTTATTACTTGAAATATTATAAGATTGATTATTAAATAATTTTTTTTTTATTAATAAATTAATAAACGAACTTATATCATCTGGATGTGTATATTGTCTTACATGTAAACCTTTACCAAAAACAACAGCATCCTTTTTTTTTAAAATTGAGCTAACAATATCAAAGACAATATTGTCTTTTTCCAATCCATAACCTGAAATTAAGTTTGGTCTTATATTCACAAATTTTATTGAGTAATGTCTTGAGTAATAATTAATTAAATCTTCCGAAAATTTTTTGCCTAATGAATATGGATTAAAGGGTTCATTTTTAAAATTTTCTGTGATTATTTTTTTTGGTCTTCCATAAATACCTGAGGAAGATATAAAAATTAAATTTTTAATTTTACATAATCTCATCATTTCTAAAATATTTAATGTAGCGTAAAAGTTTACATCAATAAATTTCTTTGGATCTTTAAAGCTTTCCGCAGCTCCTTTTGCTGCAGCAGCGTGTATAATTAAATCAATTTTCTTTTTTTTGAAAAACTTTCGGCAGCTGTTAAATTTTGTAATGTCTAGATTATTAATGTCAGTTTTGATAATATTGTTTGTTTTTTCAATATTTTTGACTATGTTCTTTCCCAAAAAACCGTTAGCACCTGTTAACAAAATGTTGTTCATTTTTTATGATGTATTTAAATAAATTAAGCAAACTAATAAACATAAATTTAAAAAAATATACATTTATATTTATATCTTTGTTCATTTTGACAGCTTTTTTTGAAATTTTTGGACTATCTACTATTTTATTATTTTTAAATGAAATTATTTCTCAAGGTGAAAACAGTGAAATGTCAAAGAAATTTTATAATTTCTTAAGTGAAAATTTTAACATTAAAAAAAATGATTATTTAATTTTAATAACAATTATTTTATTCTTAGTTTTCCTTATTAAAAATTTAATAATATTTTTTCTAGAAATATTTAAAAATAAGTTTTTTGCAAAATCTCAAAAATTGTTAAGTTCAAAATTATATAATGATTTTTTAGATGCAGATTATCAAAAATATACCAAAAGCACTGCCTCAAAGTTATTAACCAATATAATTACCGAAGTAGAAAATATATTTCAAAATATTCTTCAAAGTGTATTTGTTTTTTACTCTGAAATCTTCATTTTTCTTTCAATTTTCATTTTTCTAATTATATACAATTTTAAAGTAACATTATTTTTAGGAGTAGTATTTGCATTAATTGTAATAACTTTAGCAAAGTTTATTAAAAAAAAAAATATTTTATGGGGAAGGAAAAGACAAGTTAGTCTTGAAGAATTAAATTTAATTATAACAAAATCTTTTAGCTCTTTTAAGGAAATAAAACTAAATAACACTGAAAATTTTCTAAAAAGTATATTTTTAGAGAATGCTAAAAATTTTTCAAATTCAATTGCTTTTTTAAATACTATACAAAATATTCCTAGATTGTTTTTTGAAATAGTAATTATTGGTTTGGTATGTGCTCTAATCTTATTCTTCCTTATTATCGATAGTCAACTTGAGAGTATTTTGATTACTATCACTGTTTTTGCAGCTGCAGCAATTAGGTTAGCACCTACCGCGAATAGAATTTATGTAAATTCAACAACTAAAGAATTTTTTCAAATTTCACTTGAGTCTGTATTATCTCAAATTAAGTTATTCAAGTTGCAAAAAAAAAATAAGAAAATAAAAAAAGTAAACCTTAAAACATTTGAAAGTATAAAATTAAAAAACGTTAAATTTAAATATAAAGAAAAGCGAACTAAAAATATTTTAAATATCAAAAATCTTTATTTATTAAATGGAAAAACTTATTGTATTGTTGGCCCTAATGGTTCTGGAAAGACTACTTTTTTAGATCTTTTATGTGGTTTGTTGCAGCCAACTGATGGAAAAATTACAATAAATGGTAAAGATTTAAATAAGATTAACTTATCAAACGTTATATCATATTGCCCACAAGAGCCCTATGTATTCTCTGATACAATTATTAAAAATATTATTGGAGATAAAAAAATAAATAATAAAAATTTAAGACAATCATTAGAGATTTCAGGAATAAAACATGTTTTTAAAAAAAATAATAACTTTCTTAACTTAAAATTAGGAGCAAATGCAATAAATCTATCAGGTGGGCAAAAACAAATGATTAATATAGCTAAAACATTATACCAAAATAAACATATATTAATTTTTGATGAACCAACATCATATCTAAGTGATCAAATTTCAAAAAAATTCATAGAAGCAATTCAAAAAATTAAGAATGATAAACTTATCATAGTTTGTTCGCACAATAAAAGCTTGTTTAAGTATTTTGATAAAATTATAGATATAAGAAAGTTTTGAAATGTCGAATAATGATTTAATATTATTTATTGCACCAGCAAATTCAATTCATTCACACAAATGGATAAGTTACTTTACAAAAAAAAATATAAAATGGATTAGTTATAACAAAATAGATAAAAATACTAAGGAACTCCTTCAAGAACAACATAAAGAAAATTTAACAAAATTAAAAATTTTTAACGATAATTTATTCCCATTTATTTCAATATTTTTATCCTTGATCTATATTCTTAAACACAAGCCAAAAACTATACATATTCATTCAGTTGCTAAATATACTTTTTTATCAATATTAATATTTTTTTTTCACAAGAGAATAATATTAACAATTTGGGGAACAGATTTTTTACAAAACTATTCATCACCCTTTAAAAAATTTTTTTTTAATTTTATATTTAAAAAAGCTTACCTAATCACAACTGATGGAATACATATCAAAGAAAAACTTATTGAAAATTTTAGTGATATAAATGATAAAATAAGAATTATTAATTTTGGTATTAATTTATTTTATTATAATGATGAATTTGATAATAATAATATTAGAAAAGAACT
>MDSV01033332.1_pt1 | contig 19917 bp, 18 predicted proteins | sample 810851 | NCBI WGS metagenome assembly MDSV01 (sample SAMN05326640, study PRJNA326480) | marine metagenome | isolation source: seawater | place: Atlantic Ocean: North East | collected 2012 | reverse complement strand
TGGCTTCTGCGCTACTTGTAGTAGGATGTCAAAATTATGACGATCAGTTTTCTGCTCTTGAAACGCAAATCAACGCACTCGCTTCGACTGTTGCTGGTTTATCTCAAGTTCAGTCTGATCTTGCTAGCCTCGCTAATACTGTAAATTCATTACAGTCAAGTGTAGCTCAAACTGTTGATGCTGCTTTAGCTGACGGCTTAGCTGACATAGATGCTGCTGTTGCTTCTTTAGAAGCTGCTGCTGATTCTGCTGCTTCTGCTGAAGACGTTGCTGCAATCCAAGCTGGTGTTGACGCAAATGCTGATGATTTAGATGAGTTATTAGCTCAATCTTCTGTATTTAGTGGAGATGTTCTTATTAACTCTGTTCCAACATTAGACGCATACTATAGTATGGGTGAAAACCTTGCGATTGTAAACGGAAACGTTACTATTAACCCTTCTGCTGACATGGATATGGCTAAAGTACAAGCTGTTGCTGATGTAATTTTAACAATTACAAAAGACTTAACAGTTACTTCAGCTGCAAGTACTATTCCTGAGCTTGTATTTAACAATCTTTCAGGTGTTGCAACACTAACAATGGAACAAGCTGGAGGATATCATTTTCCATTACTTAAGTCTGCTGCTAGTATTAACTTAAGTGATAAGTTTGAAAGCACTGTAGTGAGAGTAAATTTCCCTGCTTTAACAAGTGTTAACTCTATGGGTACTGACAGTAACAATAATAATGTTATTGAATTTACTAAAGCAACTGAGATGAGTTTCGCAGCTCTTCCTCGTTATGCTCCTAATGCTATTTTCTTTAGAACTAAAAAAGGAAAAGCTGATGCTGCTACTACTTTAGATATTAGCGCTTTAAAAGATGTTGACGCAGCTGGTGAAATAGCTGGATTAACATTACAAATTCAAGGACCTAACTCAGTAACTATTTCAACTCTTGATGGTAAGTCAGGGACTGTATCTTTAACAGATGTTCTTTCTGCTACTATTACTGATTATGATGGTACTATTACAGTTGGAGACGGAGTAGAAACATTTACTTCTAACAACGTTGTAGCTATAAACGGTTCAATGAAGGATATTATTACTCTTGATATTAAAGGAGTTATAGATCCTAATACAGCGACTGACAAAAGTGGACCAGCAATTAACTTAGCTTCTCTAGCTGACTTAACTACTGCTACACTAGATGGAAACTATGCATCAATAGATGTTACATCTTGTAATAATATTGAGACTCTAACACTTAAATCAACGACTGATGTTAACAATGGAGATATCAATCTTGATGGAAATTCTGACTTAGAAGTAATTAATTTTGCTAAAGCTAAGACTAGTGGTGTTATTCTTAATGATAACAACTCTCTTGTAACTGTAGACGTAGATGTAACAATCCAAAAAACACTTGCTACAGCTGCTACTTTAGACGGATCTATTGCTGTAACTAATAATTCTGACTTAGAGTCGTTAACTATTACTGCAGGAAGTGTTGCTGTTTTAACAATTACAGGAAATGCTGATCTTGAAACTATTAACGGTACAGGATTAACTTCTATCGGAGCTACTGCTGCATCTAATAATGTAACAATTACAGGTAATAAATTTGTTGCTTCTATAGCTCAAGACAAAACAAACGCTGCAGCTTGTACTTCATGTGGAAACCTTGAGGCTAATGACCTTGGTGGATTTACTACTGCATCTGGAATGTCTACAATGAAAGCTTATTTAGCTTTAGTTGCTGCTAACACAGCTGCTACTGCATCTGTATACTGGGATACTGTAGAATCAACTACTAGCGCTACTGGCGTTGAAACAGTTGCTGAGACTACAACTCAAGGTGATGTAACAGTTATTTTAGCTTTAACAGCTGAAGTAGCTACTGCTGCAAAAAGTGAAATCGCTGCGCAAAGAGCATTTATCATTGATGTAGACGAAGGATCAACCACTAAATTATCTATGCAAAAAATAACAGGTGGTGTTGAATTATTTGCAGGAGCAACTGCTTCAACTGCAGGGTCTGTTACAGCAAATTCAAATAAAGATCTTCTAATTGCAGATATCAAATCAGCTGCTAACGTTGCTAGATTTGCTGCTTATGATATGACTTTAGATGCTGCTCGTGGAGGTGACTCTACTCAAACAGTCAGTATGATTTTCCATTCGTCTGGAGGAGCAACTCCAGTAAATGGCCAACGTTATACTTCTGATACTGCCGTTGCTGCCGCTGTTAGTGCAACTAATCATGGATTTGGTGCAGATGATTCAATTACTTTAACTGTAGGTGGAAATTCTGCTACTTCATCTGGAGGTGCTCTAGCTACTGAAACTGCCGTTGCTGCTGCTCTTGTAACTGCATGGGAGGCTAAGTATGGTTATACTGGAACTGCTTCAGCATCTGCCATTGCTACTGTAACTGCTTCAGCTGGTGTGCTTACTATCACCATGCTTGATAGAGGTACAGCTGGTTATGCTCAGGATGTTAATATAACTGTTGCTGCAGGTACTGTTACAGCTACAAATGCTGCTGCAGTTGATTATATGATTGGAGCTACTAGACTTGAAAGTGATGATGCAACTGTAGACGCGAACGTCGTTGTAACTATAGCATCTGTTCCTACAGGTACAATTCTTAATGCTGTCGGTGTTAGTCCTAACTTATATGTTAATACTGGAATTACCACTCAAATGGATGCGGGTAACCCATGGGAAGAATTGTTTACAACTAAGGTTACTAACTCTGCTGATAGCAGCGCTGGTACATATGAAGCAACTCAAAATTCTGGTAACGTTGTTATTGCTGAAGACGGAAGTCCTAAAGTTGTAAGTACAGCTGCTCAAAGTAAAACAAGAGTACACTGGCTATAATAATTAACTATTAGTTAGTATTTATATTCTGAGCTAGTATGATTTAAATCACATTAGCTAAAATAAAGACCCTCCGTAAGGAGGGTTTTTTTATTTTTACAGAATGATTCAGATTAAAAAAGAATGGATAAGTAAAATATTAATTACTTTATTGATGTTTACATATTTCATCCCAAATTTTTCTTCTATTGACCGAATAGGAAACCAATGGTTTTATTTAAGCATTATTTGTTTTTTGAGTTTTATATTTATTATTACAGAGGCTAATTTATATTCTAATATCAAATCAATAGTATTTGATAAAACAAATGGTTTTTATCTAATCTTTATTATTTGGGCTTTGTTATCTATAACATATAGTTTTAACATGACTGAAGCTATTGTTACTTTTAATCAATACTTTACAATTTTTGCGAGTTTTATAACTCTTAAAATACTTTTAATAAACATTTCTGAAGGCACAAGATTTATTCTAAAATTACTATTGGTTTTACTTTTTCTTGAGGTAGCTATGTCATTAATTCCAATACTTGTTGACCTTGAAAAAGGGACTTTAGAATCTAGATCCTTTACTTATTCTGGAGCGGCAGCAAACGTCAATATTACGGCATTTTCATTACTTTATAAAACTCCAATTTTACTATATTTTTTTACGATAGAAAAAAGAGTGTTTCTAAAGTTTATTTATTTATTGATTTTTTCCTCGACTTTTTTAATTATTACAATTTTAGGAACTAGGGGTGCATTTATAGGCATGGGCATTTGTCTATTTTCCTATGGACTTTATCTATTCAAATCCGAAAAAAAATCAATAAATAAAATTAAAAATTTTGGTTATGTAATTTTATCAACTTTTATTATTTTTTCAATTAGCTTAGGGGTTTCTGCAAAAGGCGAAGATATAATATCGAGAGCTTCCACAATTAGACTTGATACAACAGATGGGTCTGTAAACCAAAGATTAAGATATTATCAACAAGGATTAAATCATTTTTTAGAAAACCCGTTATTGGGCGTCGGTATAGGAAACTGGAAACTTTTCTCAATAGAATATGATAAACAAGATATAGATGGCTACATAGTTCCTTACCATGCACATAACGATTTTATACAATTACTTGTAGAACTTGGTTTTTTAGGACTTTTATTTTACTCATTATTTATATTTTATTCAACAAGAAAATTGTTTAAAATGGATTTATTTAATGATAAAATAAATTTTTTATTTATGGGTATAGCAGCTATTTATCTTCTGGATAGTTTACTTAATTTTCCTATAGCTAGACCAATTTCGCAACTCTTTCTTATTTCTTTTCTTTGTTTAATATCACTATATCGAAAAAAGTCTTATGATTAGAAAGATTTTTTTCTTAGGACTTATTAGTTTGATATTATTATCATCAGCATTTATAAACTTAAAAGTTTTAAAATCCTTCATAGAACAGAACATGTTAATTTATGAATTTAATGCCTATCAAACACGACTCCCTTTAGATGCAGTAAAAACATTTAATGATAATTTTCCTAATATAACTATGACGACTCTACCTTTAAAGATGCTAAAGGCTAGATACTTTATGAAAGACTCTTTAGTTGAAGAATCCTTGAATTTATTGAAAAAGGCAAAAAAAGAAAATCCTTTTTTAGGAATTAATGATTTCTATTTAGGGAATTACTACTATAAAAAAGAAAATTTAGACTCTGCATTTTTTTATTCTAGAAATGCATTTAAGGCCCTTCCTAGAAATGGCCTTCATTCTAGACTTTATTTTCAAGTATTAGCCAAATTAAAATATGACAGCATCTTAGACGAATCGTTTAATCAGATTAAAGAATTTTATATATTAGATCAATGGCGAGACTACCTTTTTTCAAAGGTAGAGATTGGAGTCACCCCTAAGGAGGAACTTTCGAAGATTCTTGAAGAGGCAGAAAGTTATGTTTCCGATAAGAAAAAGTTTATGACACTTCAAACTATAATAAATGTTGGGGCAGAAAATTTAGGGGAATTAGGACAAATAATTATTGAAGCAGAAACCTCCTATAGTCAAGGGGAATTTATTGAGGCTGCAAATTCTTACCAGAAAGCATCAAGACTTGATCCATATGATTACACTCATTTCGAAAATGCAGCACTTTCTTATTACAGAGGAGACTACTTTGAAGAGGCAGAAAATTTATTTACATATACTCTAAGAACTTTTGATGTTAGTAATGGGAAGTCCGAGCTTTACCTAGGACTTTTAATGTATGAATTAGAAAAAAAAGACAAAGCATGTGAATTTTGGAATATTTCAAGACAGAAAGGATTTTCTGGTTCCCAAAGAGTTATTGACACTTTTTGTAAATAAAAAATATTGAAAAAAATAATAAAAGCTCTGAAAATTGAATTAAAAAAACCACTAATCCCTGATTTGTATTAAATTTTTGAAGTCCTATGTGGTGCAAATGATTTTTGTCAGGATAAAAAGGAGATTTTTTATTTATAAGTCTCAGAATAAAAACTCTTAACAGGTCTATTAAAGGATATAGCAAAACCAAAACGGTAAATAATGTTTTATTTACCTTCATATTATCAATGAAATAAAAGTCATTTCCTAAAATAAAATATATATAAATAGACATTATGGTTCCTAAAAATAGTGAACCGCTGTCTCCTAAAAAGACTTTACGGGTTTTTTTAAAATTAAAATAATACAGAGGTAATATAGCTCCTAAAACGATAAAACTTAATGGCGCTAGAGGGGTTAATTGTAAACTAAATAATTCAATTAAAAAAACACTTTTTATTATCTGACTTATTGCCAAACCATCAATTCCATCTATGAAATTGATTGAATTTACAATTACCAGAAATACAAAAACAGTAGTTAGTTGTGCTAATAAATGAGGAATTTCATAAAGTCCAAAAAGGCCATAATAATTTGAAATGATAAGTCCCTGCTCAATTAATATTTTGGCAACAATAATTTGCAGGAAGAATTTAAGTTTAAAATCTGCATTGTAAAAATCATCGTATACACCTATAAAAAACATTATACCTAATGGAATAAAAAGGGAGTAATCAAAAATTTCTACACCATTTAAATAATTGTAAGAGGATAAAATAAGAAGAGTGAAAAAAAGGCCTATGCCCCCTGTTCTAGTTGCTAATGTTATATGAGAACTTCGTTGATTAAAAGCGTCAAATTTCTTGTAGAAAATAAAAATCTTTTGAATTACAAAATGAAGTATTGATCCTACAATAAAAGCAATTATAATATAATTAATAGACATAAGATAAATATATAACTTACTTATGACAGATTATTAAAAATAGTATATTAGTATTATAGATATTTTACAAATGGCTAGTAATCAATCTTCAAAATTTAATTCATTTCAGCTATTTTCCCCAATATTCATTATCCTTTATTTATGCATCGGCTTTATTCCAAATTTAGAAGCTGTTGATAAAATTGCACCTCAGTGGGTAGGGATGACCTTAATAAATTTAACATGTATTTTTACAATATTTTATTATAGAAAAGAACTAACTAAACCAATTTATTTTTCCCTGTCCTCCTTGATGTCCTTAACCTATATATTATTTATAATTTGGGCTGGACTGTCCTACTTTTATGCTATAAATCCTACAGAAGTTTTAGTTAACATTACCCGTCAAGTAAATGTTCTTATCATGTATATATGCATGGGAATCTTACTTTATAATATGAAACAAAAAAATCTTTTTATTTCATGGGTTATAACTTTTATTTTAGGGATTGAAATTTATGCTGTCCTTGACCAAGCAATTGGAATGATTAATTCTAGTGGGGTTATAAACTCAGGAGAATTAAAGGGAGTCACTGCAAATAGAAATATAACTGCTTTTTCAATAGCAATTAAAATACCATTTGTTCTTTATTTGATCCATGACTTAAATAAAATAAAATATAAAGCTCTCCTATGCTTTTTGATTTTTCTTGCATTATTTTCATTATCAATGATTCAATCTAGAGCTTCTTTTATAGCTCTGGGATTTATTTTTATAGGCTATGTAGCTCTTAACCTATATATTTACTTGTTTGCCAAGAAAGAATTATCTAAAATATTAAGTATAGGTTATTTCGTTTTACCCTTAATTCTAGCAGTTATTCTAAATCAGGCAATCATAGCAAATAAGGGAGCAGACGCTATTTCTAGAGCTGCAACAATTTCTATTTCAACTCAAGATGGATCCGTAAACCAAAGACTGAGATATTATGAAGATGTTTTCACTCATATGAAATCGAACCCTTTACTTGGGACGGGATTAGGGAATTGGAAGCTAAAATCTATTGAATATGATTCTAATGATATCGTTGGATATGTTGTACCATATCATGCCCATAGTGATTTTATTCAATTAGGCGCTGAATTAGGATTCGTAGGATTTTTGCTTTACTTAGGGATTTTTTTGTGGGCAATTTATTATGCATATAAAATAATCCGATATTCAAAAATATCTCTAGAAGAAAAAGTTTTTGTATTTCTTTTAGTTGTTGCCTTAGCTGTTTATAGTGTAGATGCAAATTTAAACTTTCCTATTGCAAGACCGCAAGTTTTGGTTGTATGGACCGCAATAATGTCTTTGGTTATGATTTTTTATCAAAAATATAAGCACCAAAATAAAAATCAAGAGCCTAATATTAAGGTAAATCAATTATTCTTATTACTCTCTATTACTATTCTTTTACCTTCTTTTTTCATTACAAATTCAGTTTATAAGTCTCTCAAAGGACAAATGTTTTTATTACAAGATTTTAATTCTAATCAATACAATATCCCTCTAAACCAATTAGAAAATTTAGTTCCTGAAATTCCAAATATAACGGTTACTACAATACCAATAAATTCAGTTAAAGCAAGATATTTTGTTAATGCAAAACAATATGATAGAGCATTAGACTTAATTAGGAAAGGCTCAGGAGCTAATCCTTACTTATTTTACTCAGAAATCTTAAAAAGTCAAATTTTTCAAAAACTAGGAAAGCTTGATAGCGCGAAAGTTAATGCAAAAAAAGCATTTTTTGGTCTTCCTAATAATGATTTGCATGCATCACGATATATTAATTTAATTAACCTAACAGGTGATAAACAAGCGTTAGATGAGGCTTTTGAACGATTAACTCAAAAAAATAATTTAAATAATTGGAAAAATTATCTTCTTGTAGCTTCGAATTTTAATGCTGGAATGAATGATCCCATTCTTAATGAAAGAGCAAAAAAAGCAATAGAAATTTTCCCTTATAATAATGATATAAAAGGGCTATATAATAAGATTTTAATTGGAGAAAATAAACTAAATGATTCAGTTAGATTTTCAAATAATGGCCTTGAATTTTTCAACAATCAAGACTACTCAAATGCGGCAAAAGAATTTGAGAAAGCAATCTCATCAAATCCACTTGATTACGCAAATTATGAAAATGCAGCTACCGCAAACTATATGCTGGGAAATTTAGAAAAAGCTCTTGAACAGATCAATGAAGTGATTAATAATCTTAACCCACTTAATGGTAAATGCGAATACATTAAAGCACTTATTTTCATTAAAATGGGTGATCCAATAGGCGCTTGTCCACTTTTAGAGACATCAAGGGATTCAGGCTTTAGTCAGGCAGAGACCATTTTCGGTCAGTATTGTAGATAGTAGAAGTTTTCATTTTCTCTTCTGAGTTGGAACATAAAATCTCCAAAGTTCTACTCAATGGAAAATATAAAAGTTATTTATAGTTTCTTATTTAAGAAGAAGGGTCACAAAATGTGTATATTTATTTTAAATAGATAGTTATGCCAAAGAGTATTAATCAATATGGACTTTACAGACTTAAAATTGAATTGAAAAACTTTATTAAGCAGCTTTTTTTCCTTCAATCTAAACCAACTAGAAACGTAGAATTAATTTACGATATATATCATAAAATAAGAGAAGAAAAATTCCAAAAACTGAATAACTTTAAAACTCCGGGGGATTACTTTTCTGACAACGGATTTTTAACTACTGACGGCAAATTAAGATATTCATTACTTAATAATAAGATTGTATTTGGTAAAACAAACTTCATTTCTTTTAAAATAATCGAGATAATTGAGGGTATTATGAATGATTCCAATCCTTCAAATGTTATTGAGCTTGGAAGTGGAGGAGGAAAAAATCTATTATGGTTTGCATCTAGATATAAAAATATAAATTTTATTGGATTAGAATTATCACCTATATCAGTAGATCTAGCTAGAGCTGCTGCTAAAAAATATAACATTAAAAATGTAAATTTTCAAGTGTGTGATTTAACTAAAATTGAAACCTATGAGCATCTCCTTACTGAATCGACCTTTGTATACTCTCATCATACATTAGAAGAAATGCCAAGAATTTATAAACTTCCATTGAGGGCATTAAAAAATAGTTCTGTTAAACTAATAGCGTTACTTGAACCAGTTTATATGTTTAAGTTTTCAAGATTGTTTTTAGATATATCCAAGAGACTTAGAATTAAAAATAGGGATAGACTAATTGGTTTAAAAAGATTTTGTAAAAAGAATCTTAGTAAAGTTTTTTATATTGAAATTGTAGATCTAGGACTTGCAGTCAAACCAGAAAACTCAACAACATTAGTTATACTGAAAAGAAAGTAAATTTTTAAGCAAGGAATATTTAAAAACCATCTGCATTAAATAGCTGAAAAACAAGCATTATTATAATTATAACTAAAGAGATTGATTCATGACTTTTAAATTTATTTAAAAGAATATGATGTATATGATTCTTGTCTGCAACAAATAGAGATTTACTATTAAATATTCTTATGAAGAATACCCTCAATATATCTATTATAGGAAGGGGAAGATTTTTAAAAGAATATTAAAACATAAATGAAATTAAAACTATTACTAAAAGAAAGAAAATTGCGTATGATTAATTGCAAAAAAGTCAAAAAAATACCAAATAATGAAACTACAGATACCGCTAGGTCATCTACCCCGTCAATCAAGTTTATTGATTTTATTTTAGGAATAAATTTATTTGTGTCTATTATTTTAAGTACTTTAGTTACTTAATTTAAAAATATCTCTATTTCTTTTTTCAATATTTAAAAAGTATTTAAATGAAAACATATGTAATTGCAGAAGCTGGTGTAAATCACAATGGAGATATTTCTATTGCGCACAAATTAATAGATGAAGCAAAAAGAGCCGGTGCAAATTGTGTTAAATTCCAGACATTTAAGGCAGAAAATTTAGTTACTAAAACAGCGCCAAAGGCAAATTATCAATTAAAAGTTACAGATAATAAAGAGAGTCAATATGATATGCTTAAATCGCTAGAGTTAAATTATGGTGATTACATAGAGCTTATTAATCATTGTAAAGAACTAAATATTGATTTTATGTCAACACCTTATAGTTTTGAAGATGTTGATTTTTTAATGAAACTTAATGTTGATTCATTTAAAATTGCCTCTGGACAATTAACTGAAGTTCCATTTTTAAACTATGTATCTAGGACAAAAAAACCTATTTATCTATCAACCGGAATGTCAAAGATGGATGATGTAATAGAAGCTGTAAATACAATTTTCTTAAACTCTAATGAAAAACTTGTCGTATTTCAGTGTACTACAAATTATCCATCAAAGATTTCAGATGCTAATATCAATGTAATTGATAGCTTTAAGTTAATTCCAAATATAGAGGTTGGATATTCTGATCATGTTATTAATAATTATGCTTGTTTTGCTGCTGTAGCAAGAGGAGTGTATGCAATTGAGAAACATTTTACATTAGATAAATCCTTGTCAGGACCAGATCATTCATGTTCACTAAATCCAATAGAATTTAAAGATTTAGTTTATGGTATAAGACAAATAGAAGAGTCTTTAGGTTCATCAAAGAAAACTCCAACAAAACTAGAACAAGAAAATATCTATGGCATGAAAAGAAGTTTGGTTTATAAAGATTCAATTGAAAAAGGTACTCTATTATCGATGAAACATTTTTCATTTAAAAGACCTATGAACGGTTTAACTCCTAATAATTTAGATCATTTTATTGGGAAAAAACTCGTTACAAATGTTTTAAAAGACGAGATAGTAAGTTTTAATCATATAAAATGAAAATTATACTTTGTGGTTATAAACTTATTGGTTGTGAGGTCCTTAATTTTTTAATTCAGAGGAACCATGAAATATATGTTTATACTCATGAGTCTCCTTACTTCATTCATAATCTTAGGGAAGCTTGTGAAGTAAATAATGTTGATTTCACATTAGAAAAAATTTCAATTCATAATATACCTTTTAAACCAGACTTGATTTGTGTCACATATTACAATTTTATAATTCCTAACAATGTTATAGAGTATTGTAATAATCGAATATTTAACATTCACCCTTCATTATTGCCAAAATATAGAGGCTGTAGTAGTATTACTTGGGCAATTATAAATGGTGAAAAATATACTGGTTTTACATATCACTATATAGATGAAAATATTGACACTGGAAGAATAATATTTCAAAAAAGAATAAAAATTAATGAATATGATACAGGTGGGAGTTTGTATATGAAAGTAATGCTTAGTGCTTCCGAATCTTTTGAGTATGTTTTTGATAGAGTCTGTGATAACTACAAGGGAGTTCCTCAAAATAGAGGAGGCCAATATTTCAAAAGAGGAGCACCATATAATGGAGTTATTTCTTCAGAATGGAATATAAAAAAAATTGAAAGATTTATTAGAGCAATGAATTATCCTCCATATCCTTTTGCAAAATTTAATGGGGTTGAGGTTAAAACAATTTCAGAGTTTAATAAAATTGCAAATGAAAAATAGACCATACATAAGTACTTTATGTTTTTCAGGCATTCCAATTTCTAAAATTGTAAAAATGGCGAAACTAAACGACTTTAAAATTGAATTTAGTTCAGGTCTTCCATATAATAAATCAAATATTGAGTTTTTTGACAAATTTAATGGTAGCTCTAAATTAATTCATAACTATTTTCCAGCACCGAAAAATCCATTTGTAATTAATTTAGCAAGTAGTAATAAAAAAATTAGAGATCTTTCTATTAATCATTGTCTGAAAAACATAGAACTTTCAGCAAAGAATAATTTAAATTTTTATGCAGCTCATGCAGGATTTTGTGTTGATCCTCTACCAGATAACCTGGGGAGATTTATTCAAATTAAAAAACCATTTAATAGGGCAGCACATATTGACATTTTTCTTAATTCATTAAATCAGTTAATTAATTTTGCAGAGTCTCTAAAAGTAAATTTTTATATAGAAAACAATGTTGTTTCAAAATTAAATTATACTAATAACGGGAACACCAACTCTTTCATATGTTGTGACTCAGATGAAATTAATTATGTATTCAGTCAAATTAATAGTGAATATTTTGGTCTTTTGCTTGATACTGCTCACCTTAAAGTATCTTCATCAACATTAAGCTTAGATATGTATGATGAGGTTAATAAAATTATTCCAACGATTCGTGCTATTCATCACAGCGATAATGATGGCCTTATTGACTCAAATCATCCACTTGATAGTAATTATTGGTTTTTAAAATTTAAAGAATATTTTCATTTATGGCAACATGTAATAGAAGTTAAAAATATTGAAATAGAGAAAATTAAAGAACAAATGAGCATTCTTAATTAATTTAGTAATGATATTATGTTAAAAAAGTTTATCCCTATATATAAGCCGTATTTATCAAAGGACGAAGAAGATCTTGTGAAGGATTGTATTGAATCTACTTGGATTTCGTCTAAAGGTGATTACATTAAAAAATTTGAGGAATCTACTCAAAATTATATTAAGGCAAATTATTGTACTACGACCTCAAGTGGGACTTCGGCTCTTCACTTAGCTATGTTAGCATTAGACATAAAAAAAGGTGACGAAGTAATAACTACCAATTTTACATATGTAGCTTCAACAAATGCTATCTTAATTGCTGGAGCTAAACCTGTTTTTTGTAATATTAACTTGGATGACTTAAATATAAATACAGATCAAATTGAAAATAAAATTACCTCTAAAACAAAAGCTATTCTGTTTACAAATGTCTATGGATTTTTAAGTAATTATGATAAATTACAAAATATTGCAAACAAGTATGGACTATATCTAATTGAAGATGCTGCAGAATCGTTTGGTGCATCGTACAAAGATAAAATGTCAGGAACATTGGGAGATATTTCCACTTTTTCTTTCTTTGGTAATAAAACTATTACCACAGGTGAAGGAGGAATGGTTTTATGTAAAAAAAAGTATCATTATGAAAAGATAATAAAACTCAAAAATCAAGGTAACTCAGATAAAACCTATTACCACGATATATTGGGTTATAATTACAGGATGACAAATATTCAGGCAGCAATTGGTCTTGGACAGTTAAATAAAATACAAGAAATTATTTCATTAAAAAAAGAGTTGTATAATAATTATTATAACCAGCTGAATAAAAAAGTAAAATTTCTTAAAAAAATTGATGATACAGAACCATCATATTGGATGACGCCAATAATTTTCGATAAAGTTGAAAAAAAAATAAAAGTAGAGCAAGAATTAAAGAAAAAAAATATAGAAAGTCGACCACTCTTCACCCCTGTAGATAATCTACCATTTTATGAAGAATCTGATTGTGAATACGCAAAAAAAGTATTTGAATTTGGACTTTTATTACCAAGTTATCCTGGTCTTTCACATGATGATCAAGGGAAAATATGTAAAACAATTAATAGTATAATTTAAATCGTGAAAAAAGCGTTAATTACAGGAGTAGCAGGACAGGATGGGAGTTATCTTTCAGAGTTTTTATTACAAAAAGGGTATGAAGTTCATGGTACAATCAGGAGATCAAGTTTAGAGGGCGTATCTAGAATTGATCATTTATACAAAGGAGAAGGAAGAAATAAAGATTTTTATGTTCATTATGGAGATGTTATTGACTCAATATCTATGAACAATATAATATCTAAAGTCAAACCTGATGAGATATATCATCTCGCTGCGCAAAGTCATGTAAGAGTTTCATTTGATATACCAGGTTATACAGCTCAAACAGACGCTATTGGTACATTGAATATTTTGGAGTCTATTAGACAAAATAAGTTAACAAGTACGACTAAATTTTATCAAGCCTCAACTAGTGAGTTGTTTGGAAAAGTCACTGAATCACCTCAATCAGAGTCTACTCCTTTTTATCCAAGAAGTCCTTATGGTACAGCAAAACTATATGCATATTGGGCAACTATTAATTACAGAGAAGCATATGGTCTTTTTGGTTCTAACGGCATTTTGTTTAATCACGAAAGTCCAAGAAGAGGAAATAGTTTTGTGACAAAAAAAATTGTGGAATCAATAGCTAAAATTAAACTAGGAAAAACTAAGAGTTTAAAATTAGGAAACTTAGATGCCCAAAGAGATTGGGGTTATGCTCCAGAATATGTTGAAGCTATGTGGTTAATGCTTCAGCATGAGGAGCCTTTAGATATTGTTATTGCAACTGGAGAAACGCACTCGGTTAGAGAGTTTATTGAAAAAGCTTTTGAAATTGCAGGCTATACAATTTACTGGGAGGGAAGTGGAGTAGATGAAGTTGGGAAATGTGCCAACTCTAATGATGTACTAGTTTTTATAGACCCTTATTACTTTAGACCAACAGAAGTTGAAATTTTACAGGGTAATCCATCAAAAGCAGAGAAGATTTTAGGATGGAAAGCAAAAACAAAATTCAACGAATTGGTTAAGTTAATGATGGAATTTGAATTAAAAATCAAATAAATGGATAGTAATACCTTAATTACAATTTGTGCAAGAGGAGGGTCTAAAGGGATTCCAAAAAAAAATATTTTCCAGGTTAATGGAAAACCATTAATTGCCTACACAATTGATTTTGCAATGGAATTTAAAAACCATATTGATTGTGATATCATATTATCAACAGATGATAAAAACATTAAAAGCATAGCTTCGAATTATGGACTAGAGACACCTTATCTTAGACCTTCATCTTTAGCAAATGATGAGGTAGGTAAGGTTGAAACTATTGAACATGTTTTAGATTTTATGGAAACTACAAATAAAATAAAATATGATTATATAATTGATTTAGATGTGACATCTCCTTTAAGAACTATTAAAGATTTATTAAATTCAATAGAAATTTTAAAAAAAAATAAAAATGCCTACAATATTTTCTCAGTAAGTGACCCAAATCATAATCCATATTTTGATATGGTAGAAAAAAAAGAAAATGGCTTTTTTAATTTAGTTAAATGCGAAGAAGATTATTTTTCTAGGCAAAAAAGTCCTAAAGTCTTTGATATGAACGCCTCAATTTATGTTTTTAGAAGAATTTTTTTTGAATTAAAATTTAAAACACAAATAACAAATAAGAGTTTAATTTATAAGATGGATCATATATGTTTTGAAATTGATAATCCAATTGAAATGGAGTTTCTAGATTTTTTAATTAAAAAAAAATACACTAAAGAAATACTACAATAATAAAGATTTTATGAAAAAATATGATGCCAGTAAATCGATAGAAACATATGAAGAAATTGGAATGCCTATTTATAAAAAATCTGAAACAGACATACAAATAAATTTATTTTATAATGAAGAGTTTTAAGGAAAGGCTTCATAATTCTATTCCGGGGGGCGCTCATACGTACTCAAGAGGAGATGACCAGTTTCCCTCGAATGCACCGGCTATATTATCAAGTGGCAAAGGTGCATATGTATATGATACGGATGGTGAGGAATATTTAGACTATGGTATGGGCTTAAGATCAGTAAATATTGGATACGGAAATAAAGAAGTAGCTGATGCTGCGTATGAAGAAATAATTAGAGGAAATAATTTAACAAGAGCGTCTATAACCGAATTAAAGGCAGCAGAACTTTTGATTAAACTTATTCCCTCTGTTGAAATGGTTAAATTCGCAAAACACGGATCCACAGTAACAACAGCTGCGATAAAATTAGCTCGAGCATATACCAATAGGAAATATATTGCTGTTCCAGTGGAGCAGCCCTTTTTTTCATTTGACGATTGGTTTATTAGTTCAACTGAATTAAAAAAAGGAACTATAAAAGAAACTGAGCAGTTCACTCTCAAGTTTAAGTATAATGATATAAGTTCTTTAGAGAAATTGTATGAGAAATATCCAAATCAAATTGCCGGGATAATTTTAGAACCTGCAACTTCTTTAATTCCATGTAATTCAGGATGTCAAAAATCAATGAATTGTAAGGACTGTCCTAATAATAAAACTAATTTTTTACACCAGGTCAGAGCTCTCACAACGAAACATAACAGCGTATTTATTTTAGATGAAATGATTACAGGTTTTAGATGGCATTTAAAAGGGGCACAATATTTTTATAATGTAGATCCCGATTTATGTACTTTTGGGAAAGCAATGGCAAATGGTTTTGCAGTGGCTGCACTCTGTGGAAAAACAAAAATCATGTCTCAAGGATCCATTCGTAATATTGGAGCAGAAAGAGTGTTTTTAACCTCCACAACTCATGGAGCAGAAATGAGTTCTTTAGGTGCATTTATTAAAACAATTGAGATACTAAAAAGAGACAATATAATCCAACACGTATGGGATTATGGCTCAAATTTAATTCAAGAAGCAAATTCTCTTTCAGAAAAGCATGGTTTGACTAAAAACATTATTTTCAATGGTTTAGGATGCTCTCCTAATTATATAGTAAGGGATAATAAAAGCAATGTTTCTCTTAGCTTGAGAACACTTTTCTTACAAGAAATGATGAAAGAAAAAATATTTATTCCATATATAGCATTATCATTTTCTCACGGTGATAGTGAAATGGAACGAACTTTATTGGCTCTGGATAAAAGTTTTGGAGTAATTAAAAAAGCTATAGATGGTAAATTAGATGACTACCTAGATTCTGAAGTGGTAAAACCTGTTTTTAGAAAATATAATTAAATGTTAGATAACAAAATTATTTTTATAGTAGGAGGTTTAGGGCTTCTAGGAAAAGCATTTTCAAAATGTGTAATTGAAAATGGAGGAGAACTTATAATAGGTGAGTTAAAGACTAAAGAAAATATTCAGCGATTTAATGATCTAAAACAAGAATTAAATTCAAATAAAATTCAATTTATTTCCTTTGATATAAGCTCTGAATCATCTGTAAAAAATGCTTTTAAAACACTTTTTGAATCATATTCCCATATAGATGCAGTTGTGAACACCTCCTACCCAAGAAATGAAAATTTTGGAAATGATTTTTTAGAGGTTAAAATTAAAGATTTCAATGAAAACATAAATTTACATTTGGGAGGATATTTTCTAACATCTCAAACTGCTATTAAATATTTTTTGAAACAAGGAAGTGGAAATCTTATAAATATTGCTTCAATCTATGGAGTAATAGCACCTAAGTTTGAAATTTATAAATCCACCGAATTAACAACACCTGTTGAATACTCTGCAATTAAGTCCGGGATAATCCATTTAAACAAGTATTTCTCCAAGTATTTAAAAGGTAAAAACATAAAAGTTAATTGTATTAGTCCTGGCGGTATAATTAATAACCACACAGATATATTTAAAGAAAATTATGGCCGGCATACTTTAAACAAAGGGATGCTTGATTCTTCGGATCTTACCGGAACTCTTATTTACTTATTAAGCGATATGAGTAAATATATAAATGGACAAAATATAATTATAGATGATGGATTCACCCTCTAAATTTTTTTAGAAAATGAAACAGATACCTATTACAAATATAGAGACCAAAAGACTGATATTAAAACCATTAGGGTTACACTTTCTTTCAAAAAGATATCTAAGTTGGATGTTAGATGAGCAAGTTGTTCGCTATATGGACAGCGGGGGTTTAAACTATACACTTCAAAATCTAGAAAATTATTTAACAAAAATAGAAAACAATAAAATCTTTTCCTGGGCTATAATATTAAAAAATAGCAATCAACATGTAGGTAACATAAAAATAGACCCTATTAATTTTAAACATTTATATGGTGAATATGGAATTATGATTGGAGATAAAACAGCTTGGGGCAAAGGATACGCTAAAGAGGCATCTATTTCAGTGATTAATTTTTGTTTTAAAAAATTGTTATTAAGAAAAATAAATCTGGGGGTTATTGATAATAATACTAAGGGATTAAATCTATATAAATCTATTGGATTTGTTGAAGAAGGAAGATTTATAAAACATGAATTAATTGGTGGTGCTTATTCCGACAAGATCAGAATGGCACTGTTTAATGATTACAGAAATGAACAAGAAAGATAAATCTTAAAAAGTTAATCTAAAAAACATTTAATTAGTTCGGTTTTAAGTTGTAAAACTACCAATAATTAAGTACTTTTATAACTTACTTATGTTAAATAAGCTGATAACATCAAAGACACGTTTAAGATTGTTGCTAAAGTTTTTTATATCTCAAGCTAACAGAGGATATCTTAATGGTCTCGCAAATGAAATGGGAGAGTCAACTAATTCTATACGAAAAGAACTAAATCATTTACATGCAGCTGGGTATTTGAAAAAAGTTAAAAAAGATAATAAGATTCAATATCGTGTAAATGTTGAACATCCGCTTTATGAAACACTAAGAAGGGTTGTTTTTAAACATCTTGGTTTGGAGGACTTAGTAGAGGTTGTTTTGGAGAGAATGGGGAATGTTGAATATATACTTTTGGTTGGAGATTATGCCAAAGGAATTGATTCAGGCAATATTGAGGTATTCTTAATTGGAAATAATCTTAATTTTAATTACATATCTCAACTAGAACAAAAAATAAAAAATTTAATTGGTAGAAAGGTTTGTTTTTATCTATCATCTAATATCCCAACCAATCAATTTCATATTAACCTATACTCTAAAGAATAATTTAAATGAAGCCAATAGAAATTTCAGAAAAACCTTGCGGAGAAAATATTCAATATTGAAATAGGAGAGGCTGGGTATAAGTTAAAATAAAAACAAAACATAGAATATATAATCACTCTAGATCAACTTTAAAATTTATTGAGTTTCAAACTGGAAGTTCTTTTGGAGAAGATTAAATAATAAGAATTTAAGAATATTACAATAGTAACATAATGAAAAAAAAGGCAATAATTGTTTCAGGGTATTTTAATCCTCTTCATAAAGGACATATTGATTATTTTCATAAAGCAAAAAAATTTGGTGATCTGCTATTCGTGATTGTAAATAATGATATACAAAGAGAATCAAAAGGATCTACTGAATTTATGAATCAAGAAGAAAGATTATTAATTATAAATGAACTTCAAATTACAGATAAGTCGTTTCTTTCTATTGATAAAGATAGGAAAGTGTCCAAAACACTTGAACATATTCACATTAAATATTCTTCAAAATATGAATTATATTTTGCTAATGGTGGTGATCAGACAAATGATTTGATACCTGAAAAACCAATTTGTGAAAAACTTAATATAAGGTTGATAGATAAACTTGGCTCGAAAATTCAATCATCCTCTTGGTTACTAAAATAATAAAGTGAAAATTAAAAAAATATGTTGTATTGGTGCAGGCTTTGTAGGTGGTCCTTCAATGGCAGTTATTGCTCTTAAATGTCCAGAGATTGATGTTAATGTTGTTGATATAAACAAACAGAAAATTAAGGATTGGAATAGTAAAGATCTTAACAAATTACCAATATATGAATCTGGTTTAGCTGAAATAATTTCTAAGACACGAGGTAAAAATCTTTTTTTCTTGACTGAAATTGCTAGTTCAATTAACAATGCAGATATGATTTTTATGGCAGTAAATACTCCTACCAAAATTAAAGGAGAAGGAAAAGGTTATGCAGCTGATTTGAGTTATGTAGAAGAGTGTGCCAAACAAATTGCGAGACACTCAAAATCTAATAAAATTGTTATTGAGAAATCTACCCTTCCTGTTAGAACAGCCGAAAAAATTAAAGAAATTTTAATAGCTAATAATAAAAAAGTAAATT
>MDSV01051981.1_pt1 | contig 19918 bp, 22 predicted proteins | sample 810851 | NCBI WGS metagenome assembly MDSV01 (sample SAMN05326640, study PRJNA326480) | marine metagenome | isolation source: seawater | place: Atlantic Ocean: North East | collected 2012 | reverse complement strand
CCATACGATATTAATAATAAATAAATTTAAATTTAAAATACATATATTTTGTGTAGTTTATTAATATTTACATAATATATTGACAAATTAGTAATTTTGTAATTAATAGTGTTATGAATCAATTGATTGAACTTATTTCTGCTCTTAATAACAAATGTCATGGGTTAACCCCTGAGGAAATTTTAGAAATTTCAATTAAAAAATTTAGTAATAAAATCACCTATATTTGTTCTTTTGGGACCGAATCAGCAATTATACTGCATATGATTTCAAAAATTGATAAAAAGTTTCCAATATTTTTGTTAAACACCCATTTTTTATTTCCAGAAACGATTGTTTATAAAAATAAATTGCTAAAAAGGTTACGTTTAACAAATTGTTCAGATATTTATCCAGACGAACTCTTAATTAAGCAAGAAGATCCAAAAAATAACCTATGGATGAATAATGTAGATAGATGCTGTGAAATTAGAAAAGTTAAACCTTTAGACAAGATTTTAAAGAACTTTAGCTCATGGATTTCTGGAAGAAAGTCATACCATCAAGGCGAGAGAGTTGACTTGAAACCTTTCGAACTTTTGAATAAAAAAATTGTGGTTAACCCATTAATTAACATTAAAAAACAAGAAGCAGATAATTACTTTGAAGTAAACGATTTACCTAAACATCCTTTGTTAAAAAAGGGTTATTTTTCTATTGGATGTATTCACTGTACATTCAAATCAACTGATAAGAGTAATATGAGATCTGGTCGATGGAAAAATAAAATGAAAACTGAATGTGGAATCCACTATAGTAGGAAAAATTAAAATATGAACAATCACTTAAAAAAATTAGAAAATGAAAGTATCTATATTTTTAGGCAGGCATATCGATCTATAAAAAATATTGCAATGCTCTGGTCATTGGGAAAAGACTCTAATGTAATGGTTTGGATCGCATTTAAGGCTTTTTTAGGGAAAATTCCATTTCCCTTAGTTCACGTTGACACTGGAAAAAAATTTAGAGAAATGTATGAGTTTAGGGACAAATATGAGAAAAAGTGGAACATCAAACTAATTAAAGGAGATTGTCCACCAGTTGATGAAATTGACCCCTCTCTTCCTCCTGCGGCAAGGTCGGCAGCAAGAAAAACTGAGGGGTTAAAAAAAATTCTCAAAACATATGCATTTAAGGGAATTGTAGCAGGTATAAGAAGAGATGAACAAGGTACTAGGGCAAAGGAAAGAATTTTTAGCCCAAGAGATGAATCAGGTAAATGGGATGTAAAAAACCAGCCACCTGAATTCTGGGATCAATCTAACTTCAATTATCCTGACAAAGTTCATATAAGAATTCATCCACTTTTAGGTTGGACCGAAATTGATATTTGGCAATATATTCAAGATCAAAAAATACCTATAGTTGATTTGTATTTCTCAAAAAATGGAAAAAGGTACAGGTCATTAGGCGACAGAGATATTACTTCACCTGTAAATAGTAATGCTAAAAATCTTGATGAAATTATAAGTGAATTAAAAATTACAAAAGTTTCTGAAAGGTCAGGTAGAGCAATGGATCACGAACAAGAAGATGTCTTTGAGAGATTAAGGACAAAAGGTTATATGTAATGAGTTTTCATGAAAGCGTAGAAATTCCAAAAGTTGTAATAGTTGGTCATGTAGATCACGGAAAATCATCTCTGATAGGAAGACTGATGTATGATTTAGGTGAAGTGCCTTCTGAAAAATACAAAGAATTAAAACAAGTCAGTGAAAAAAGAGGAATGGAGTTTGAGTATGCTTTCTTATTAGATGCACTCCAGGCAGAGAGGGATCAGGGAATAACAATTGAAACTACCCAAATATTTTTTAAAACAAAAAAAAGAAAATATGTTTTTATTGATGCACCTGGACATAAGGAATTTATAAGAAATATGATAACTGGAGCATCTTCAGCGGATATTGCTGTATTAATTATTGACGCTCATGAAGGTTTGAAAGAACAAACAAAAAAACATGCATATTTACTAAAACTTTTGGGTTTAAATAACGTAATTTGTATTTTTAATAAAATGGATAAAATTAATTATGACGAGAGAAAATTCTTTAAGGTAGAAAACGATTTGCGTCAACTTACTTCTAACATTGGTATTAGTATAACTGTAACAGTTCCTGTTAGTGCGAAATGTGGTGATAATATTGTTAGCAAAAGCAAAAAACTAAGTTGGTACAATGGTCAGACATTTTGCGAAATACTAGATACTTATAATATAAACAAAGGTTCAGATTATTTACCTTTAAGACTTCCTGTACAAGATATTTACAAGATTAATGATAAAAGAGTTATAGTCGGAAGGATAGAAACAGGGGAGCTAAAACTAAATGACGAATTATTTTTTCTTCCATCTAACGAAACAGTTAAACTTAAATCATTTGAAGCTTGGCCTAAGGCTAAAAAAAAATATATTTCAGGGGATAATGTAGGGTTAACAATTGAAGATCAGATTTTCATTGATAAAGGTAATCTAATTTCACATGTAATATCTCGTCCCAAACTAATGAATACTTTTGAAGCAAACTTATTTTGGTTAAGTGAAAAAAAGCTTAAGGTTAATAAACAATATCTCATGAAAATTAATACAGGCGAATATAATATCTTTATTAGTAAGATCTCTAAGGTAATAGATACGAATAATTTAAATTCTAAAAATTCAAATTTAAGTCCAGAAAAAAACGATGTCTGTGAAGTTGTTATCCATTCATCTCAATTGATACCAATGGATGATTTTAAAGATAATCAGAAAACTGGAAGATTTTGCATTTTAGATGAGGAAAGAATTGTTGCTGGTGGTATTATAAATTTGCAAAACTTTCCAGATCAAAAAGATGTAATTCAAACAAAAAATATCAAACCAGTAAGTTTTTCTGTTAGTGAGATTGATAGAGCACTAAGATTTAACCATAGATCAGCTATTATTTGGATGACTGGTCTTTCTGGCTCTGGAAAGAGTACAATTGCAAAAGAAATTGAAAAAAAGTTGTTTTTGAAAAATTACAATGTCTTTGTTTTAGATGGTGACAACTTAAGGGCAGGGATAAATCGAGGCTTGGGATTTACTACTGAAGATCGCACAGAAAATATTAGAAGAACGGCTGAGGTTGCTAGGCTTCTTTCACAAGCAGGGTTTATAGTAATTGTATCATTGATATCACCATATATAAGTGAACGAAAAAAAGCTAGAGATATAAGGCCAGAAATTTTTAAGGAAATTTTTATTAAAGCTTCTATTGATGAATGTAAAAAAAGGGATGTTAAAGGTTTATATTCTAAAGCTATTAGTGGTGAAATAGAAAACTTTACTGGAATATCATCTCCATATGAAGATCCAAAAAGTCCTGATCTAATTTTAAATACCGAGAAGGAATCAATTGAAAAAAGTGTAAACAAACTCGAAGGTTTTATTATCAAAGAGTTTGGTATGACAAAAAATAGTTGACAAAATTATTTATTTAGATATTTTGGCACTCGTGTAAAAAGAGTGCTAATAAAAATGGGCTCTATTTTTTGAATTGTCTTATAACAAAGGAGATTCTATATGAAATTCAAACCTCTTCAAGATCGAGTTGTAGTCAAAAGATTAGAAAGCGATGAAAAATCATCGGGTGGTATAATTATTCCCGATACAGCTAAAGAAAAACCAAGCGAAGGTGAAATAGTTGCAGTTGGACCTGGAGAACTTACTGAAGATGGTAAGTTAAAACCAATGAATGTAAAAGAAGGTGATAAGATCCTTTTTGGAAAATGGTCAGGGACTGAAGTTAAATTGGATGGTCAGGATCTTTTAATTATGAAAGAATCCGACATTATGGGAATTTTAGAGTAAAAGGAGATTAAATTATGTCAGCTAAAAAAATATCATACGGTTCTGATGCACGTGATCAAATGATGGCAGGTGTCGATGCTTTAGCAAATGCAGTCAAAGTGACACTTGGGCCTAAGGGCAGAAATGTAATTCTTGATAAATCTTTCGGGGCACCTCGTGTTACTAAAGATGGTGTATCTGTAGCAAAGGAAATTGAGCTCAGAGATAAATTTGAAAATATGGGTGCTCAAATGGTGAAAGAAGTGGCAAGTAAAAGTTCAGATGCAGCTGGAGATGGTACAACAACCGCCACGGTTTTAGCACAAGCTGTAGTTAAACAAGGTGCTAAAGCAGTCGCATCAGGAATGAATCCAATGGACCTAAAAAGAGGGATTGACCTAGCTGTAGATAAAGTGTTAAACGAACTTAAATCTAAAGCTAAGAAGCTAGGTTCGTCTGGTGAAATAGCTCAAGTAGGCACAATTTCAGCTAATGGTGAGGAAGAAATCGGAAAAAAAATTTCTGAAGCAATGGATAAAGTTGGAAGAGATGGAGTAATTACAGTTGAGGAGTCAAAAACAAGAGATACAACTCTTGAAACAACTGAGGGTATGCAGTTTGATAGAGGTTATCTTTCACCTTACTTCATAACTGATGCAGAAAAAATGATATGCGAGTTTGAGGATCCTTTTATTTTACTAAATGAAGGCAAGCTCTCTAATCTTCAAGATCTCCTTCCACTTCTTGAATCCGTAGTTAAATCAGGTAAACCTCTTTTAATTATTGCTGAAGATGTTGAAGGTGAAGCTTTAGCCACGCTTGTTGTCAATAAACTTAGAGGTGGACTTAAAGTAGCTGCAGTCAAAGCACCTGGTTTTGGTGATAGACGAAAATCTATGTTAGAAGATCTAGCCATTCTTACAGGAGGACAAGTGATAAGTGAAGAACTTGGGATTAAACTTGAAAACGTTACAATTAACGACTTAGGTTCCTGTAAAAAAGTTAGAATTGATAAAGAAGATACAACTATTGTTGGTGGAAGCGGTAGCTCGACTGATGTTGGTGCTAGATGTGAGCAAATTAAAACTCAGATAGAGACCACAACCTCCGATTATGATAAGGAAAAACTCCAAGAAAGACTTGCAAAGTTGTCTGGAGGTGTTGCTGTGATTAATGTTGGAGGATCAACAGAAGTTGAGGTTAAAGAAAGAAAAGATAGAGTTGATGACGCTCTTAACGCAACAAGAGCTGCTGTTGAAGAAGGAATTGTTCCTGGCGGAGGTACGGCTCTTTTATATTCAAAAAAAGCTCTTGAAGGTTTAAAAGGCAAAAACCCTGATCAAGATGCTGGAGTTGATATTGTAAGAAAGGCCCTTGAGGCTCCTTGTAGACAAATTGTCGAAAATGCTGGAGTTGAAGGTTCTATTGTCATAGGGAAATTATCTGAACAAAAGGACCTTAACTTTGGCTTTGACGCTCAAACCGAAACTTACACAGATCTAGTCAAATCTGGAATAATTGATCCTGTGAAGGTTGTGAGAACAGCATTAGAGAATGCTTCATCAATAGCAGGGTTACTTTTGACTACTGAGGCCATGGTTGCTGAGTTACCTGAACCAAAGGAACCTTTACCTCCAATGCCTGGCGGCGGCGGCATGGGTGGCATGGGCGGCATGGGCGGCATGGGCGGCATGGACTTCTAATATTCGTCCTTAAATATGTTAACTTTAAGCCCAGTTTTTTAACTGGGCTTTTTTATTGATAATATAAACCTTCATCCATTTTGAAAAACTTAACCCATACATCTAAATTTTTGTCTTCTATCTCAACAGTGTCAAAGCCACATCTAATTAAAAAAATATATTGATCGGGCAGGATGTGTCCTGAAGCTCTAATTTCATTTCTAAAATGTAATTTTTCTCTCAAAGTTTTTGCAATTGAAAAGGGCCTTCCATCCCTAAATGAAAGAAAGTTAAATTGGATTAAACTGAAATATAGTATATCGTCAGTTATTTCATCTAAAGATTCATCTGAGTTAAGTTGAATGCCTACATGAAATTTTTTTTTTTGAAGTAGTTGTTTGTTTTTCATCCATAAACTTTTTGTTAAGATTACTTTCTTTTTATTTACTGATGCTATTTGTTCTAATTCATCCAAAAAGATATATTCATTTTTTCGTGGCTTATCTTTATTGAGAATTATCATATAGATCTTTCTTAAATTCACTTATTCCAATTCTATTGAAAACCTTAAGAAAATTCTCACTCGTTGAAACTCTGTTTTTTTCGTAAGTTTTGAGTATTGTATTAAGTGCGTCCATTAATTCACTTTCTGGAAAGGAGGGACCTACTATTTCTCCAATACTCGCATTCTCGGTTGCTGAACCACCAAGTGTAATTTGGTATGATTCTTCTCCATTTTTATCAAGTCCTAAAATGCCTATATTACCTACATGATGGTGACCGCATGCATTAATACATCCTGAAATTTTAATTTTTAGATCTCCAATATTTTTTTGTTGCTCATAATTATTAAATGAGTGACTAATCTTTTGAGAAATAGGAATTGATCTAGCTGTAGCAAGAGCACAATAATCCATTCCTGGACAACAAATAATATCAGAAATTAAACCAATGTTAGGTGTTGACAACCCAATTTTTTTTAATTTTAGCCAAAGGTCATAAATTTTTTTATTTTCTACGTGTGGTAATAGTATATTTTGTTCATGAGTTACTCTTATTTCACCAAAAGAATAATCATGAGATAACTGAGAAAATTCATTCATCTGAATTGCATTCATATCACCAGGTGGTTTTCCAGGAGGCTTAAGTGATACCATCACTACCGAATATCCTTTAATTTTATGATCAATTACATTTTGAGATATCCACTGCTTAAATTCCATATTATCAACTTTGGGTATATGCGAGTTTTTTGGTTGCTTAACTGGTAACTTAAAAAAATTATGGATTTTTTTTATTTGGTCATCACTCAACTCTAGTTTTTTATTTGCAAAATTTTTATACCTATCCTCAATCATAGACTTGATTTTTTCTTTACCTAATTCATTAACTAAAATTTTAATTCTAGCTTTATAAATATTATCACGTCGTCCAAGCTCATTGTAAACAGATAAGATTGCTTCTAAGTAGTTTAAAAGATCTTTTTTATCTAAAAAATCCTTTATTCTTTTTGCAATGAAAGGACTTCGACCTTGTCCACCCCCTACATAAACTTCAAAGCCCACTTTGGAATTCTTTTTTATTAGTCTTAACCCAATGTCATGTACCCCAATTGCTGCTCTGTCTTTTTTTGAAGCAGTAACCGCAATTTTAAACTTTCTTGGTAGAAAAGAAAATTCTGGATGAAATGTTGACCACTGCCTTATTATCTCACACCATGGCCTAGGATCTTCAACTTCTTCATTGTTAATACCTGCTAAATGGTCACAAGAGATATTTCTTATACAATTTCCTGAAGTTTGGATAGCATGCATTTCAACAGATGCTAATTCTTCTAAAATTGTCGGAACATCAGTCAACTTCGGCCAATTAAATTGAATGTTTTGTCTGGTTGTAAAATGACCATAACCTCGATCAAACTTTTTTGAAATTTCTGCTAGTTTTTTTAATTGTAGGTATGAAAGTTCACCGTAGGGAATTGCTACGCGGAGCATATATGCATGAAGTTGAAGATATAACCCATTCATAAGTCTCAGTGGTTTGAACTCATCTTCAGTTAGATCACCATTTAATCTGCGTTCAACTTGATATTTGAATTCAGATGTTCTTTTTTTTAAAATTTTTTTATCTTTTTCAGAATATTTGTACATTATTGATTAATCTTAATTGTTAATCCGTTTTTCCTAATTTTGTCTCTTAGCTTCCTTATTTCTCCTTCTTCAGTCAATTCTATAAAAAAAGGACCAACTATTAGACATTTATCTTCATCTTCAATCGCAATTTTTTCATATTTTTCTATATCAATTCTTTTAATTTTTATTGCGTCATTAAAATTTCTGGTCCATTTATTTTTTGCTAAATAAATAACATCACCGGAAATTAAGTCGTTTGCAGACAAGTAAAATTGTTCTCCTTTTAATTTTTTTGCCATGAATAAAGGTATAAATATAATTAAAAAAGTAAAGGTTTTTTAATAAATTACAACAAAAATATGCAAAATATATTATTTAACATAAAAAATATGTATATTATTATTTTTTTAATTTGGTATTCATATAATTCTTAAGAAATAATGAATATTATGGATAATAAAAATTTAAAGCAATGGCCTTTTATAGAGGCTAAAAAAATCTTAAAACGGTTAAAAGGAAACTCAAAAGATAACTGTATTTTTCAAACAGGATATGGTCCATCTGGACTTCCGCACATTGGAACTTTTGGTGAAGTTTTAAGAACGACTATGGTCATGAAAGCATTCAGTTTTTTATCTGAAATACCAACTAAACTTTTTATTTTTTCAGACGACATGGACGGGTTAAGAAAAGTTCCAGATAATATTCCAAATAAAGAACTTATAGAAAAAAACTTAGATAAACCCTTATCCTCAATACCAGATCCATTTGAAAAATTTTCATCTTTTTCAGAACATAATAATAATAAACTGAAAAAATTTCTTGATAATTTTGGTTTTCAATATGAATTTAAGTCTGCAACTGAGTATTATAAAAAAGGAGTCTTTAATAATGGACTTGAAGCTATTTTTGATAATTATGATAGAATTCTTGATATTATTTTACCAACGTTAGGAAAAGAAAGAAGAGAAACCTATTCCCCATTTCTACCAATTTGTAAGACTACAGGAAAGGTATTACAGGCAAAAGTCAAAGATTTGGATAAAAAGAACAAAAACATAATCTTTTTAAACCCTAATACAAACAAGGAAGAGCAAACTTCTATATTTGATGGAGAATGCAAATTGCAATGGAAGGTTGACTGGGCCATGAGATGGTTTGTTCTCAAAGTAGACTATGAAATGAATGGAAAAGATTTAATAGAGTCTTATATACTTTCTAGTAGAATCAATAAAATTATTGGGGGAACTCCTCCTGTTAATTTTACCTACGAACTTTTTTTAGATGAAAAAGGAGAAAAAATTTCAAAATCCATAGGTAATGGAATATCTGTTGAAGATTGGTTGAAATTTTCACCAAAAGAGAGTCTTGAATTGTTTATGTTTCAAAACCCCAATAGAGCAAAAAAGTTGTTTTTTGATGTGATCCCAAAAACAACGGATGAATTTTTAAAATTAAGTCAAACCTTTAAACATTTAGATGAAGAAAGTAGAGTTAATAATGCCATTTGGTTTATTAATTTTGACAACAACAAACAGATTCCAGAAAATATTACTTTCAATATGGTCCTAAATTTAGCTAGCGTTTGTAATGCTGATTCAAGCGATATATTATGGGAATTTATCTATAATTATTATCCAGAATTGAGAAATGAAAAAAATGATCGGATAGATGAACTTTTAAATTATGGAGTGAATTATTACAAGGAATTTATACTACCTAATAAGGAGTATAGAGCACCCAATGAAAAAGAAATGAAGGGTTTTGAAATGTTGATTGTTGCTTTAAAAAAAATACCGTCAACAGCTCAGGCAGAAGATATTCAAACTGAAATATATAATATTGGAATGTCACTTGAGTTCGAGAGTCTGAAGGATTGGTTTTCGGGATTTTATGAAGTAATTCTTGGACAAAAACAGGGTCCTAGGTTAGGTTCGTTTATAAAATTTTATGGTATAAATAAAACTATAGAACTACTAGAGAGTAAAATTATAGAAAATTGATGTGAATAGTTTTGTTTATAGAATATTACATCCCGAAGAATGGGATGATTTCAGAAGAAAAAAAGTTTTTTATGGAAATGATTTAGATAAAAAATCCGGATACATTCATTTGTCAGAAAAAAAACAATTGGAAAAAACTATAAAAATATATTTTCAGAATAAAAAAGTAGTAATATTAAAAATTGATATAGAGAGATTAAAGGAAAAACTTTTATGGGAAATTTCAAGAGGAGGTGAGAAGTTCCCTCATCTTTACGATAGGCTAATTTTGGAAAGTGTTGTGAAAGTAGATAGATTAAATGCTTAATGTTTTAAATTACACGTCATTTTCAAAATTAATTTCTTTCTTTCCTCCAGAGCTTTTACACCAATTTTTTTTACATGCGTTAAAATTTAATTTTTTCAAAAAAAAAAAAAAATATGAAAATCTTTATACAAAAGTCCTTGGTAAAGAATTTGACAACCCAATTGGACTAGCTGCTGGCTTTGACAAAAATGCCGAAGTAATAAATGGCTCGTTTAATTTAAGTTTTGGCTTTCTAGAGGTAGGTACTGTAACACCAATGCCACAAAAAGGTAATCCTAAGCCAAGAGTTTTTAAAATTCCCGAGTTTGAAGCCATTATTCAAAGGCTGGGTTTTAACAATGATGGAATTGAGGTTTTTTTAAATAACCTAAAAAAAATTAAAAAAAATGAAAGAGAAATTTTGGGAGTTAACATAGGTAAAAATAAAAATTCGAAGGATCCAATTGCTGATTTTAAATTTCTGTATAATTTAGTCCAACCATACGCTGATTATGTTACTATAAACATATCTTCGCCCAATACACCTGGTTTAAGAGATTTACAAAAAAAGGACAAACTTGAAAAAATTCTTACAACACTTTTAAAGTTTAAAAAAAAAAAACATTTATAAAGTTGTCACCAGATCTGTCCGATAAAGAATTACAAGATATTTGTAAATTATCCCTGAACTCAAAGGTTGTTGATGGACTTATTTTAACAAATACCACTATTAGTAGGGAGAATTTAAGATCAAAACCAGTGAGAGATTTTTGGAAAATATCTGAAGAAGGTGGTTTGTCTGGTCCTCCGCTTAAGGAATTAAGTAACAAAATTATCCGAAAAACTTATAAACTTACTAAAGGAAAAATTGTTCTAATAGGTGTTGGGGGTATTTCTAACGGGAGGGATGCTTTTGAGAAAATTTCATGTGGTTGTAGTCTTCTTCAACTTTATACTTCTTTAGTATACAAAGGACCAAATGTTGTTGTAAATATCCTATCTGAGCTGAGTAGCTTATTGCAAGAAAAAGGAATTAGAAACGTTGAAGATCTTGTGGGAAAAAATATTAATTTATGAATGATTTTATAAAATTAACAACTTTAAAAGAAATTGAAGATAAATATAATATTTTTTTTATAGATTTATGGGGTGTGATTCATAATGGTTTGGAACTTTTTGAAAATGTTAAGAATGTTTTAAATAGACTTAAGAAAAAAAATAAAGTTATTTTTTTTATTACAAATGCTCCTAGAAGATCCTTTATTATAGCCGATCAGTTGAATGACTTTGGATTATCAAAAAAATTTTATGATCATATTGTTTCATCAGGTGAAATTACGTGGTTAAGCCTAAAAAAAAATTATGAAAAAAAAAAAATGTTTTATGATTGGCCCCCCAAGAGATTATCATCTTGTTGAAGGTCTTGATATTGAGATCGTGGAAGATTATTCTAAAGGAGTTGATATAATAATCAACACTGGTCCGTGGGGGGATGATGATATTCTTGAAAATTATACAGACTTATTAAATAGTTTAAAAAAGTTTAATTCTTTGATGATTTGTTCAAATCCTGACAAGACTGTGATAAGAGGTAAAAATTTTATGATTTGCGCAGGACTTTTAGCGGAATATTACGAAAAAATAGGAGGAGAAATTATATATTATGGTAAACCACACAACAATATTTATGAATTTTGCTACAAACTTATAGAGGGAGAGAATAAAATTTTGGTAATCGGTGACTCTTTAGAAAATGATATTAAGGGAGCAAATATACAAAAACTTGATTCAGTCTTAATTACAGATGGGATTCATAGGGATGTAAATAATAATAAGGATATTGATAAAGAAAAATTAGATGATTTAATAAAAAAAAAAAATATCAAACCAAAGTTTGTTATGAGAAAACTTAATTAAATTGGAAATACATTGTCAAAAATTAATTTAAAAGACTGGATCAACTCTGCTGAAAAAGAGTTAAAAGAAAAGAAAATAGAAGAATTATTTTGGGAAACACCTGAGGGAATAAAAGTGAAACCTCTCTATACAGAAGATGATATCAAACAACTTAACCATGAAATTGGATTACCTGGTTTACCACCATATACTCGTGGTCCTAGAGCAACAATGTATGCCAATAGACCCTGGACTATTAGACAATATGCTGGATTTTCTACTGCAGAGGAATCAAATAAATTTTACAAAGAAGGACTAAAAAATGGTGTGATGGGTTTGTCAGTTGCATTTGATTTAGCAACTCATAGAGGTTATGACTCTGACCATTCAAGAGTCGTAGCAGATGTAGGTAATGCTGGTGTTGCAATTGATTCTGTTGAAGATATGAACAAACTTTTCGATGGAATTCCGCTTGAAAGAATGAGTGTTTCAATGACTATGAATGGTGCAGTTATTCCTGTTTTAGCATGTTTTATTGCAAGTGGTTTGAATCAAGGTTGTCCTCTTGAAAAACTAACAGGTACAATCCAAAACGATATTCTTAAAGAATTTATGGTTAGAAATACTTTTATCTTTCCACCGGAACCAAGTATGAGGATTGTAGCTGATATAATTGAGTTTACCTCAAAAAAAATGCCTAAATTTAATTCAATATCTATAAGTGGTTATCATATGCAGGAGGCCGGAGCTAATCAGGTTCAAGAGCTTGCCTACACTCTTGCAGACGGTAAGGAATATTTAGAAGCTGCTCTAAAAAGAGGCCTCGACATTGATGATTTTGCTCCTCGTTTATCTTTCTTTTGGTCTATTGGTATGAATTTTTTTATGGAAATAGCAAAGATGCGAGCTGCAAGATTTATGTGGTCAGAAATTGTTAAAAAATTTAACCCAAAAAATATTAGAAGCCTAGCGTTAAGAACTCATTGCCAAACATCAGGTGTGTCTTTAATGGAACAGGATGCTTATAACAATATTGTCAGAACAACGGTTGAGGCAATGGCTGCCGTTCTGGGGGGTACCCAGTCTTTACATACCAACAGTTTCGATGAAGCTTTGGCTTTGCCGACTACCTTTTCTGCCAGAATAGCAAGAAATACCCAATTAATTCTTTCAGAGGAGACAGGTATCACTAACGTTATCGACCCAATGGCTGGTTCATATTATCTAGAAAGCCTGACATCGAGTATGGTTGCTGAGGCTAATAAATTGATTAGTGAGATTGATGATGTTGGAGGAATGGTTAAGGCAATAGAAATGGGGATACCAAAAATGAGAATCGAGGAAAGTTCAGCTAAAAGACAGGCAAAAGTTGACTCAGATGAACAAATAATTGTGGGTGTTAATAAATATAAACCAACTGAAAAACAAGATATAAATATTTTGTCAATTGATAACGATAAAGTTAGAAAAAAACAAATCTTAGCTCTAAATAAACTTAAAAAATTTAGAGACAATAAAATTGTTGATAAATATATAAAAAAGATTGAAGAGGTTGCCAAAGGTGATGGGAATCTTTTGGAGATATGTGTAGAAGCTGCTAAAAACTTTTGTACTGTTGGTGAAATGACAGGTGCAATGGAAAAGGTTTTTGGTAGACATACGCTATCAAGTAAAACAATAAGCGGGGTTTATGGTAAAAATGTTAAATCAAATGAAAAAATAAGCTCTATTAATACTCACATACAAAATTTTATCGATCGAAAAGGTAGAAGACCAAGAATGTTGGTTGTAAAAATGGGTCAAGATGGTCATGATAGAGGTGCAAAACTAATTGCTACAGCTTTTGCAGATTTAGGGTTTGATATTGATGTAGGACCCTTATTTCAAACACCTGATGAGGCAGCAAAACAAGCAATTGAAAATGATGTCCATATTATTGGAGTTTCAACACTTGCTGCTGGGCATAAAACTTTGGTTCCACTTCTAATTAAAGCCTTAAAAAATAATGATGCTGACGAAATAAAAGTAATATGTGGAGGGGTTATCCCCCCTCAAGATTATAGTGACTTGTATAAACTTGGCGTAAGTAAGGTTTTTGGTCCTGGAACAAACATACCAGAGGCGGCTATTGAAATAATGGATATTCTTTGATATATTAACCATAGTGGTTAAAAAAATGAAGCTTAAAGACTATCTTAGATTTAGAAAAATTAAAAATAAAACTTTTGCTGAGCTTTTGAAGATATCTCCAGTATCACTGTCCAGATACATAAATGGTGAAAGGTTTCCGGAAAAAGAAATTTTAATTAAAATTAATAATCTAACCGAAGGTTTGGTAAGTCCAAATGATTTTTGTTTACAAGATGAAGGAAATTATGAGGTCAGTGAAAATCAACGAAAGGAATTAAAAAAAATTCATCGTCATATTCTATCTGGTTCAAGAAAACACTTAGGTAAAGTAATAACATTAATAGAATCATCGCGTGAAAAGGATCAAATAACCTCTGAAAAACTTTTAGAGTTATTTAAAGGTAATGACAAATCAATAAGAATTGGAATAACTGGTGTGCCAGGTGTAGGTAAATCTACCTTTATCGAGTCTTTTGGAATGAAACTTATAAAAAAAGGTCTTAAGGTTGCAGTATTAGCTGTTGATCCTTCATCACGATTTTCAGGCGGGTCAATCCTAGGAGACAAAACAAGAATGGAAAAACTCTCTATAAACAAAAATGCATTCATTAGACCATCTCCTAGCAGTGGTCACTTAGGGGGGGTAGCCAAAAGGACTTCTGAATCTATCTTATGTTTAGAAGAAGCAGGGTTTAATATTATCTTTGTTGAAACAATGGGTGTTGGACAAGCTGAAACAGAGGTTTATGATATGGTTGATATTTTTCTTGTTCTATTGTTACCTGCTGGAGGAGATGAATTACAGGGAATAAAGAAAGGAATTATTGAAATGGCCGATTTAATAATTGTAAATAAAGCGGATGGAGAACTAAAAAAATCAGCTGAAATTACTCAAAGAGAATATAAAAATGCAATCCACATAATAAATAAATCAAGAATAAATGAAGATATTGGTGTTGTTGTTTGTTCATCATTAAATCAATATGGTTTTGAAAATGTTTGGAAATATATACTTAAATTTATAGATATTAGAAAAAAAAATAATGACTTTAATAATGAAAGAAACTCACAAAAAATAAACAGGATGTGGGGATTAGTTGATTTAAAATTAAAAGGATTTGTAGAAAACCTATCTTCAAAAAAATTTGTTGAAGAACTTATGAAAAATGTTGAAGCAAATAATTTAAGTATGTATGGTGCTGTGAAAATGATTAGTAACTATATAATAAAAAAATAAATTGTTTGTTTATTGATTTTTCTTTTTTTTTGTGTTTAAAAGTTATCATGGTTAAAAAATGTGACATAACAAATGTAAAACCCATGACAGGTAACAATGTTAGTCATGCTGTAAATAAAACAAAAAGAAGGTTTTTTCCAAACCTTCAAAACACCTCTTTTTTTTCTGAAATTTTAGGAAAAAAAATTAAACTCAAAGTAACTTCAAAGGGTATTAAAACAGTTGAAAAAAATGGTGGAATTGATAAATACTTGTTAAATTCAAAAAACTCTAAACTAAATAACGAAACTCTAAAACTAAAAAAAATTTTAGCATCAAAAACTTCCTAAATTTCTTGTCAAGATAACATCTTTGACAAATTTTCAATTATTACATCTCCAAGGATATCAACATCTTCTATAACAAAAGCGTTTTTGTAGTACTTTGAAACATCATGTCCTATGCCAATCGCGAGAAGCTGAACTTGATTTTTTTTTTGAATTTCACCAACAATATCTTTTAAATGATTATCAAGAATATCAGGTGTATTAGTTGAAAGTGTTGAATCATCAACAGGAGCACCATCGGAAATTACTATTAAAATCTTTTTTTTTTCTCTTCGTGAATTCAATCTACTATATGCCCATGTTAGCGCTTCTCCATCAATATTTTCTTTGAGAAGACCTTCTTTAAGAACTAAACCAAGGTTTTTTTTACAATTAGACCACCTACAATCAGCATCCTTATAGATGATGTGTAAGAGGTCATTCAACCTTCCAGGAAATCTTGGTTTTCCAAGGTTTTCCCATTTTTTCTTTGAGTTACCTCCCTTCCATTCCTTTGTTGTAAAGCCAAGGATTTCTACATTTACATTACATTTTTCTAAAACCTTGGTAATTATTTCAGTTGTGATAGCTGAAGTTATAATTGGTTTTCCTCTCATTGACCCCGAATTATCTAAAAGTAAACTGACAACAGTATTTTTTTCTCTTATTTGCTTCTCGTATTTGAAAATATCTTGGTAGTCTGGATTAGCAATAAAGTTGGCAAATTTTGATGAATCAAAGTGACCTTCCTCTTGGTCATAAATCCAGGAATTTTTATTTAGAGAATTAAGTAATCTATCAAGTTTTCGTGCAAGTTTATTAATTAAATTATGATTTTCAGAATATTCTTTTTCAAATTTCCTTCTCAATTCTTCTAACTCATCTTTTTTTGCAAGTTTTTCAGCATTAATAAAAAGATCAAATTCCTTAGTAAAGTAATTATAAGTTTTATTTTTAATTTTTTCTATGTCAGTTTCGTCTAAAATTGATTTATCAAATTTCTTCTTTTCTTTTTGCCCCTCTTTTTTAGAAATATCAGATAAAAATCTAGACTTTTGTTGTTTTTGTTGTTTTTGTTGTTCTATTTTTTGGTTTTTATCATTTAAATCTTCAATTTTGTTTGCAGAACTAAATTCTTCTTCATTCTTATTACTTACAAGTTTTTTTATTAGTTTAAGACATTCTTTAGAATACTTTTCTTGATTATTTATTTTTTTAAGAATATTTTCAAAATCTGATTCCAATAATTTAGGATAATATTTTTTTTTTAAATTTTTGTTAATTTTTTTGTATTCAAAAAAATTAACTAACGACTTGAAAAGTACTATTTCTTTTCTGTCTAGTTCATACTCGAATAAAAGGTTAAGTTTATCAAAATACTTTTCTATATTTACTTTGCACCCCTTATATTCATAACCCAGAAAAATTGATCGTGAATAGTTAAGAAGTTTATAAAGTTTTTGTTGGTTGCCATTTTTAGGGTAAAATTTATTAAAAATATTTTTGTTAATATACCTTAAATTAATTGCTCTAAAGTCAAACCATCCTCTAGTAATTTTTAAATTACTATTATCAATTGATGATTCATTTTTTTCAAATGGGTTATTTTGAAATTCATTATTTTTCTCAAGGGCTTGGAAGTTACTATTTGAAAGAGAGGTAGCGACAATTTTTTGATTATTAAGAATTTCTTCTTTATTTTGAGTTTTAGCCAAGTTCTTTCCCAAAACATCGTTGATATAATTCAGAAATGACTTTTTTGTCACTCTCATTACATTTATTAAAAAATGTAAGCTTGAAAGCTAGTTCAGTATTATCAAAAATTTCTATATTTTGAGCCCATATTATTGAGGTTCTTGGAGAAATGATTGTAGAAATATCATTATTTGCAAAAGATTTTCTCACTAGGTTTGCAAGTTTAACCATATTATTTATCTCATCTTTTATCTTTTTTGTGGTTTTTCCAAGTTTATTTTTAATGATATTAACTTCAGTTTCTGGGTTCATAAAATCTAAAGTAGTAAATATATTCCATCTATCAAGTTGTCCCTGATTTAAATTTTGTGTGCCGTGATATAAACCCAACATATCACCTGTGCCAAGTGTATTGCATGTTCCAAATATCCGGAATAAGGGGTTAGGCGTTATGACTCTGTTCTGGTCTAGAAGAGTTAACTTACCATCTGACTCTAGAAGTCTTTGAATTACAAACATAACATCAGGTCTACCTGCATCGTACTCATCAAAAACCAAAGCGATAGGATTTTCGATTGACCATGGAAGCATTCCTTGCTTAAAAGTTGTAACTTGTTTTTGATCTTCAATAGTTATGGCATCCTTTCCTAATAGATCAAATCTACTTATATGACCATCAAGATTGATCCTGAGACATGGCCAATTAAGTCGTGCTGCAATTTGTTCTATATGAGTAGATTTTCCAGTGCCATGTAGGCCTTGAATTAGAACTCTTTTGTTATGGTTAAAACCAGCTATGATTGATAAGGTGGTAATTTCATCAAATATATAACTTTTATCAATTTCTGGGACAAGTTCAGTTTTCTTAGAAAAATGAAGGACCTTAACTCTTTTTTTAATTCCAAATAGCTCGTCGCTATATGAAATTTTGTCCGTTCTTTTTAAAATTTCTAAATCGTTATTTAGTTTCATGGTTATCCTTAGCTAGCTGGAGTAAAAAATTATATGCATTATTAATTTCTTTAATTTTTGAATCTTTATTTAAAAAACTTCTATTCAAATCGGGGTGATATTTTTTAACTAATTCTTTATATCTTTTTTTCAATGTTTTTTCACTAAAATCGTCACTTAAAGAAAATATTTTTAGAGCCTTTTGCACTTTAGAATTACTTTTTTTATTACTACTGAAAAAGGATTTATTCTTTTTTTTGAATTTGATTTTCTCATGATCTAAACTGTATTCGAAATCAAATTTAATTTTTGAGTTATATCCATAAGAAAAAGGTCTTGTTGGCCTGCCTTCAAAGAAATCGTTTTTCTGAAAATCATAAATTTGTTTTTGACTCTTTCCAGCAAAGTAATTCCATCTCTTATTGTAAATTTTGATGTGATGAAGGCAGAAAAAATATTTTTCCTTACTGTTCGTTGACTTTGGAGCTTCATATTCACCTTCATTAAAACAACCTTTTTCCTGGCATAATCTAATTTTTTTACCACCATCGGATTCAAGAAAGGTTGGTTTATTTGACTTTTTTTTCATAATGTATTTTATTATTTAATATATGAATGAATCAACTATATACAAAAAACTTAACGATTTCTTTAAACCTGAGATTTTAAAAGTTATTAATGATTCTGAAAAACATAAAGGACATTCAGGTAGTCCAAACTCTGGAAACTCTCATTTCTCAATAACCATAAAGTCAACAAAATTGGATGGTCTAAGCAGGGTTAATGGGCAAAGAGTAGTTCATAAAGTTCTAGAGGAAGATTTGGCTAAATACATTCATGCACTATCAATAAAAATTATTTAACTTCCATACCCAGTACCAAACATAAATTCCTGATGTTTTTTTAAAGAATCCTGTAATTCCTCATGAGCATAATCATACAGATCTCTCATTGACAAGATTCCGATTATTTTTTTATTTTCAACAACAGGAAGATGTCTAAAACCTCGTGATTTCATAACGTGAATTGCATCATGAGTTGTTTTCTTAGGGGAAATGGTTTCCACATTTTTAGTCATAATTTCTGAGACAGTTGTTTTTTTTGGGTTAAGATTTTTTGGAATAACCCTAAATGCTAGATCTCTTTCTGATATAATTCCTACTAAAGTTCCATCTTGGTTTGCATCACAAACGAGTAATGCCCCACACTTATTTTTAACCATTGATGTTGCTGCTTCAGTTGCAGATTTTTTTTGATCTATTATAACTAACCTTTGGTTAATTAAGACCTTATCCAATAAATCTTTTATAACCATTTGAACTCCCCAAGTATTATTATAGTATTTTTTTCTTGAAAAGTTAATTTTTTTTTTGGAATTATAAACTATTTGATGATCTTAACCAGTGTGATTTGGTTATTTTTTTTTGAGAGTATTTCGAATTTTAAGTCAAAAAATGAAAAAATCTGACCTTTTTTGGGAATTGTTCTGCTCTCATACAATACTAAACCTGCAACTGTGGATGCATTTAAAACTGGAATGTTGATATTAAGTTCCTTGTTTAATTCTCTTATTGTGACATCTCCTTTTACTAAAAAGCTTCTACCAGAAATAGATTTAATATCCTTTGTTTCTTTTGACATTTTAAGCGCATCATGCTCATCATCAATTTCCCCTACAATTTCTTCAATTATATCCTCTAGTGTTACAATTCCTAAAAACTCTCCATATTCGTCAACAACTATTGAGAAATGTTCTT
>MDSV01128479.1_pt1 | contig 19924 bp, 13 predicted proteins | sample 810851 | NCBI WGS metagenome assembly MDSV01 (sample SAMN05326640, study PRJNA326480) | marine metagenome | isolation source: seawater | place: Atlantic Ocean: North East | collected 2012 | reverse complement strand
TTTTAATGGCAATATAGAATTAACTGTATCAGTTTCAGATGGCGATTTGAGCGATTCAGAGACTCTCACTATTAATGTGTTGCCAGTTAATGATGCTCCATATTTTACAACGACATTGATTGATAATTCGCAAGAAAATCAAGAATATATCCAAGTTATTGAATATGCCGATGTAGATAATGATGATAATGAATTAAGTTTGCAAATTGGAAACTCACTTGGTTGGCTTCAAGTTGAAGGAAATACAATTACTGGTATACCTTCATTTAATAATGGTGGTGAATATTCAATTTTATTAAATCTTTCAGATACAAGCACTTCAACTAGTATTCAGTATGATTTAATTGTGGAAGAATCAAATCAGCCTCCAGCTGTTTCAGATATTAATATAAATGTCAATGAAGATGAATTAATTAGCTTTTTATTACTAGGTATTGACTTGGAGAATGATGATATAACTTATAGTTATTCAAATCCTTCAAATGGTATAATAGGAGGTATTGCACCTAATTTGACATATACTCCAAATACTAATTTTAATGGTCGAGATTCATTTACTTATTTTGCATCTGATGGGAATAATAATTCAGAGCTTGGAACAGTTGATATAAATATTCTCTCTGTCAATGATGTCCCTTTAGCCGAATCAGTTACGTTTAATTTAGATGAAGAATCTTTTAATTTTAATATTTCCAATTATATTTCAGATGTAGATGGTGATGATTTGTCTTTCAATACAGTCCCTCCATCTGATAGTGAGAATATATTTTCAACGTTGATGGGTGGAACGATTGAATATATTTCTGAAGATAACCTTGTTTATACAAAACCCAATGGTGATATTGCTGCTGATTATGCAATTTATAAAGTTAGTGATGGTTTGTCTGAATCTTCAATTGAGATTATTACTTTTGTTATTGATAGCAACCGTTTAGAGAATAGGTTGTCACCAAGTGCTTTAAGTGATAATGTTACAATTATGGAGGATTCTCAATCTGAAATTACTTTATTAGGGTTTGATGTATTTGGATTTCCTCAAGATGGTTCTGCTGAAATAATAATTACTCAAGAGCCTGAAAATGGGACCATTCCCAATCCTCAATTTCAAGTTAGTTCTACTAATCAGATAGCTAAGTGGACTGTTTTATACAACCCATCATCTAATTTTTCAGGAGTTGATGAGATTAAATATACAGTTTCAAATCCAAGTAACAATGATACTGATTCTGATGAGGGCACAATCCTAATAACTATTACTGAAGTTAATGATGCTCCAATATTAGATTCAATTGCTGATCGAGAAACTAATGAAGATCTTCCAATACAGATTTCTATATCTTATAGTGATAGCGACAGCGATATTGAATTGCTAGCATCTTCTTCTGAGGATGGATTTTTATTTAACTTTGAAGATATTGATGAAACAGAGTCAATATTAACTATTACCCCTCCAGAAAATTATAATGGATTATCAACTATAACAATTAATGCTTCAGAGATAGATGGAGAATTATCCGTATCAGAAATTTTCAATTTAAATGTCATGGCAGTTAATGATGCACCTACATTATCATTAATAGAAGATGTTATTATAGATGAAGATGAATCAATACTAATTAATTTATCAGCAGAAGATGTTGATTACGATAATCTTGTTTTCTCTGCTACATCTGATTCAGAAGATGTTTTAGTTTTAGTAGAAAATAATTTACTAACAATTAGTGGTGCAGATAATTATTTTGGAAATTCAATCATAAATATTGAAGTAGTAGATACTAATAATGCAATTGATTCCCAAAGTTTCCAAATTACAATAAATTCTATAAATGATAGTCCTATTGTAAATAGTATTAATTCAGAGGTTTTAGAAGATGGAATTATTTCAATCTTTCCAGATGGAGAAGATATTGAAAATGATCAGTTATCTTTTAGCATAGTTGATCAACCTGCAAATGGAACAATCTCATCAGTTTCTTGGTTCTTTACATATGAGCCAAATCTTAATTTTAATGGAACTGACTCTTTTACATATGTTGCTTTTGATGGAGAATCGTATTCAAATGAAGCGACAGTTAATATAACAGTTAATCCTGATAATGATGCGCCAACTTTAACGTATATCGATGATCAGTCAATTAATGAAGGAGAAATATTTTTACTTTTAATTGATGCTAATGATATCGATCAGGATGCACTTCAATATACAGCTGAATTAGAGCAAAATGTTTCGCACTCAATTAGTGGAAATCTTTTATCAATTGTTTTTGATGAGAATTTTAATGGAGATTTAGAAGTTACATTGTCAGTCGCAGATTCAGAGTTTATTGTTAATGATAGTTTTATTATAACAGTTTTACCTATCAACGATGCTCCAATTGTCTTGAATCCTATTGAGGATTTAATCCTAGATGAAGACTTTGATTCATTTAGTCTAGATATAACTGGTGTATTTAGCGATATTGATGAAGATGATTTGCAGTATACAATAGCTTATGAAAGTGATTTAATTGAAATTGAATTATCTGGAACTAATATAGAATTTTCATCTAATGAAAATCAATTAGGTGGTCCAATTGAAGTAACCTTGACAGCAGATGATTTAAATAGAAGAATATCTGTTGCAGATTCATTTAATATTATAATTGACAATGTAAATGATGCTCCAATATCATCTGAAATATCAATTGATATAGATGAAGATAATGCTCAAATAGTTTTTTCAAGTTTTAGTGATATTGATAATGAAAATAGTTCTATATCAGTGGCTATTGTAGATGATGCTCAACATGGTAGCGTAAATGTCCAAGGTCAAAACTTTTTATATACTCCTAATCCTAATTTTATTGGTGCAGATTTCTTTACATATAAAGTTTTTGATGGAGATCTGTATTCAAATATTTCTAATGTATTTATTTACGTCCAGCCCTCAAATGATCCTCCTGAGATATTTGAAATTGCTAATCAAGTAATAGTTGAAGATTCAGTTTTAGAAATTGATATTAATGCTCAAGATATAGATATGGATATTCTGACTTTTGAGGCAACTTGCAATGATGCTGAGATTGCTATAGAGGGTAATAATTTAATTATTACTCCCACTCTAGATTTTAATGGAGATATTAGCGTAATTGTTTCAGTTTCAGATGGAGAGTTTTTTGATGACACAGAATTTACAATCGATGTATTGCCTCAGAATGATCCTCCAGAAATATCAGATATTTTTGATCAGCAGATAGATGAAGATGGGGTGCTTAATATAAATTTATCAGGTTATGATATTGATGGAGATCAGTTGCTATATACTTCTAATAGCAATCTGGTTTCGATATCTGGAAATCTTTTAACTTTTACTCCATTGTTAGATTTTAATGGAGATATTAGCATAACTGTTTCAGTTTCAGATGGAGAGTTTTTTGATGACACAGAGTTTACAATCGATGTGTTACCTCAAAATGATGCTCCAGAAATATTAAATATTTTAGAATTAGAGATGCCTGAAGATTCAGTTTTTGAAATTCAAATTACTGCTCAAGATATAGATATGGACAATCTAACTTTTGAAGCTTATTTAAGTAGCGAGGTCAATGCAAATTTAGATTTATATCAAGATATTATAACGATTACTCCAAATGCTAATTGGTTTGGTGAATTAATTGTCAATGTATCCGTTTTTGATCCAAGTGGTTTATCAGATTTTCAATCAATTATTGTAAATGTGGTTTCTGTTAATGATTCACCAATTCTGATATCTCAACCAATAACTGAAGCATTTGAGGACCAAGAATATACATATCAGATAAATGTAAATGATCCAGATTCAGATAATTTTTATTATTATTTTTTAATGAATCCAGATGGCATGGAAATTGATTCAAGCGGCTTAATTACTTGGACCCCAGTAGAAGGTATATTAAGCTCTGGTTTCGTATCAGTAGTTGTATGGGATACAGAGTCTCCTGAATCTGGTGTGGACTATCCAGCAATTCAAGAGTTCGAGATTTTAGTTAACCCTATTAACGATCCTCCTACAATAGTTTCGGTTCCAAATACAGCTGCTATTGAAGATGAAGAATATACCTATCAGATTCAAGTATCAGATATTGATAGTGAAGAGTTTATTTTTATTTTAGAAAATCACCCTGAGGGAATGGAAGTTGATTTAGATGGATTAATTACATGGACTCCAATTGAGGGAGTATCCTCATCAGATTACTTGACAATTTTTGTCTACGATGATGAAGAGAATTCCTTATTTGATTCTCAAAGTTTTGTCGTAATAGTTACGCCAGTTAATGATCCTCCAGTTATTACTTCTATAGCTCCTACAGAAGCATTGCAAGGAACTTTATATGAGTATCAAATAGAAGTGATGGATTCAGATGATAATGATTTTTCATTTCAATTAATTAATGCACCTGATGGTATGAATATTGATTTTTCTAGTTTATTACTTACCTGGATTCCTGAAGAAGGTGGTTTGTTTGGACCAATTACACTAAAAGTATTTGATGGTGGGGAAGACTATGCAGCGGCTGCTACAGAAGTCTTCTCAATTAATGTTGATTTTTTATCTGACTATATATCTATGAATTTCAATCTTCACGAAGATAATAATTTAATTAGTTTTGTTGGAATTCCTGACGACCCAATCGTTTCTTCTGTTTTAGAGATGTTAGAAGATAATGCAAATCAAGTTATTACTGAAGGTCTTGCAGTGACAAATTCTGAAGAGTTTGGATGGATAGGTAGCTTAAACCAATTTGAAGCAACAAAAGGTTATTGGGTCGGTCTTGATGAATCTGCTTTATTAGAAGTTGAGGCTTTGCCAACTGATTTAGATATAGTATATAGTCTACATGATGGATATAATTTGATTTCATACTTAGGAAATGATGGGACTTTGATAGATGACGCTTTGCCAGATAATATAGAGTTAAATATAACTGATGTTCTTACAGAAGGGATGGCTGCAACTAGACATCCTGAGCTTGGTTGGATTGGAAGTTTGGCAAACTCAGGTTTTCAAAAGCTAAAAGGATATTGGCTTAGAAATTCTTCAATTGATGATATAGAATTTAGCTGGGTTGTAGATGCTTCTTTAGTAAGTAGAAAACAAAATAATAATATTAAATATAGTGATGTGCCTATTGATTTTAGATTCACTCAATCAACTAAGCAGGCATTTTACTTCTTTGAAGATATAATTTTAAATGATTATCAAATAAAAAATGGAGACTGGGTTTTAGCTTACAACGATAATAAATTAGTTGGTTCAAGACAATGGTTTGGTTCATATACAGATGTTCCAGTTATGGGATATGATAATAGTTCTTCAACTATAGGTATGTGTGAAGTTTCTGATATTCCCACATTTAAAGTTTACAGTATTTCAACGGGCTTATTATATGATTTCCCTAATCACCCAATACCTGCATGGTCAGATTTAAGTACTAATATAATTGAAACGATTAATAGCTCCATTCCAGAAAAATTTAATTTGTTTCCTGCCTATCCAAATCCTTTTAATCCCGTAACACGTATAGAATATTCAATACCAACTTCATCAATGGTAGAGATAGCTATTTACGATTTGGTAGGTAGGAAGCTTGCAGAGTTAGTTAATGAAAATAAAGATCCAGGATACTACCACCTAAGTTGGGATGCCTCTAATATTTCCAGTGGCGTCTATTTTGTTAGTATGAAAACAAACAAAGATAGTTTTAGTCAAAAAATTGTTCTAATTAAATAAATATATGCCTCTTGAAATTGAAAAGAAATTTTTGGTACTGAATGACTCTTTCAAAAACAAATCCTATAAAAGCATTAATATTATTCAAGGTTATATATTTTCTTCAGATAGTAAAGTACTAAGAGTTTGGATAACTCCTAAAAAATCAAAAATATCTATTAAGTCAGGATCTAATATTATTCGAAATGAATTTGAATATGAGATTCCATCAAAAGATGCTCAAGACTTGCTACTCCTTTCAAAGGGTTATGTAATTTATAAAACAAGATATCTTATAAAATTTGAAGGATTTATATGGGAAGTTGATGTTTTTCAAAAAGAAAACAAGGGATTGATTGTTGCTGAGATTGAATTAGAGCAAGAAAATCAAAAGTTTATTAAACCAAGATGGTTAGGAGAAGAGATTTCGTTTAACAAAAAATATTATAACTGTAATTTGGCTGAGATACCATACTCGTTATGGGATCTCTAGCTCGTTATAAAATTTTTTCAAGTTGTTTTGAAGTTTTTCAAGTACAGAATTATTATTAATCGTGTAATCTGCTAGTTTTTTTTTCTTAGCTTCACTCAATTGGAGAGACATCCTAGACTTTATTTGTTCAAGCGATATATTATGTCTTTTTATTGCTCTTTTTAATCTAACTTCTTTATCAGCAGTTATCAATAGGGTCGAGTCAAACATATGTTCTAGCTTTGCTTCAAAAATCATTGCAGCATCTACAATAAACAAAGATATATTTCTATTCTTGCACTCTTCAATCTTATTATTTATAAGAATAAAAACCTCTGACCACATTAGTCCATTTAGAATCTCTTGATTAATTTTATTTGAGAATGCCACTTCTGCTAACTTTTGGATATTTAACTTATTGTTGACAGTTATATCTAATCCAAACGTATTAATTAGTCTATGTTGAATTGATAAACTATTTTTTAAATGTTTTTTTGATTCTTTATCTGCATTAAAAACATATACAGATTTAAAATTTTTTAGTAAAAATTCACTTGCACTTGTTTTTCCAGATCCAATTCCACCAGTAATTCCAAGTTTATACATTATCGATTAATTTTTTAATTCTACTATTTATTTCTTCAATAGACCCATTAGCATCAATTGTTTCTAGTATATCAACTTTTCTGTAATAATCTATTAGAGGTGATGTTTGATTCTCATATACCTTGAGTCGATTTCTAACAGTATCTTCTTGGTCGTCAGGCCTAATAATCAATTCTTCTCCAGTTATGTCATCTTGATTTTCTACTTTAGGAGGATTGTATTCAACATGATAAACTCTTCCTGAGTTTCCATGGACTCTACGACCACCCATCCTTTTAACAATGATTTCGTTATCTAATTTTAAGAGTATAGTGATATCAAGTTGTTGATTGATTGTATTTAGAAGCTTTGTAAGTCCTTCAGCTTGAGGAATGGTTCTTGGAAAACCATCTAAAATATAACCAGTCTTACAATCATCTTGTTGAAGTCTAGTTTTCATCATGTTTAAAATTACTTGATCAGGGACAAGTTCTCCCTTTGCCATATAGTTTTTTGCCTCTAAACCTAGAGTGGTGCCATTTTTTACATTTTCTCTCAACATATCACCAGTTGATATTTGAGGTATATCCCAATTTTCCTCAATATATTTTGCCTGAGTACCTTTTCCTCCACCTGGTGGACCTAATAACATAATTCTCATAAAGTACCTCCTAAATTAAGATTCCAGCTATTGTAGCTGTAAGCCACGAAGCTAACGCCCCACCAATCATTGCCTTGGTGACGGTTTTTGCAAGATCTTTTTTTCGTTCAGGAGCAATTGATCCAATTCCTCCAAGCTGAATACCAATTGATGCAAAATTGGCAAATCCACATAAAGCATATGCTCCTATCGTAGCAGTTCGTTCTGAAATTGTACTACTAAGTGTTGCTAAATTACCGTAAGCGATAAATTCTGTTAAAACTAATTTTTGACCCATCAAACTACCTAAAATATGGGATTCTGACCAAGGAGCTCCCATTAAAAAAGCTAAAGGCATGAATAAATATCCGAGAATTAATTCTATTGTTAAAACATTTTCTCCAATGGGTATTAAACTTAAACCCCAGTTTACTAAAGCAATAATAGATAAGAAAGCAATAAGCATTGCAGCTATATTAAGTGCTAATTTCATTCCCTCTGATGCACCATTGCCTATTGCTTCAAGAAAATTACTTTCATCAGAAACTTCAGATAGTTCAATATCATTTTTGCTTGTTTCAGGTGTGGTAGTTTCAGGGTATATTATTTTCGCTATAACAAGAGCAGCAGGAGCACTCATTATTGATGCCGCCATTAAGTGTCCAGCTATACCAGGGATAAATTTATCAAGCATCAATACATAGGCAGCCATCACTCCTCCAGCGACAGTAGCAAAGCCACCAGTCATTATTGCGGTTAACTCTGATTTTGTCATTTTAGATATAAAAGGCTTTATTACCAATGGAGCTTCAGTTTGACCAACAAAAATATTTGCAGATATACTTGCAGTTTCTGCACCACTTGTGCCCATAGTTTTTTGCATAATTTTAGTTATAAATTTTATAATTTTTTGCATTACACCTATATGGTATAAAACTGACATTATACTAGAGAAAAAAATGACAGTTGGTAATACTAAAAAAGCAAATTGAAAGCCAAATCCAGGCCATGTTCCATCATTTGGAAAATTTTCTCTCCAAGGACCAAACATATCTTCGTTAGCTAAATTTCCAAATAAAAATTTGCTACCATCAACAGAGAACTCTAGTATTTTTTTAATAATTGTATCTATGACATCAAAAATCCATTTTCCTCCTGGAACTTTTAAAATTAAGACGGCGAAAAACAGCTGAAGCGATATTCCCCATAAAATCAATTTTGTATTAATCTTTTTTCTATTATTTGAAAATAAGAAAGCTATTCCAAGTATCGCAAATACACCTAATATTCCTATATATCTATCCATTGAATCTCCTTAATTATATTTCAAAACATTTTCTACAACGTGCTTCATATTTATCTGTTTCTCCAACAACTACTAGATCTTTTTCTGAACTTATTCGTTGAGTAAAGCTTGCAGGGTCTCCACAAACCATACATATTGCATTAACTTTTGTAACATATTCAGCATCAACTATTAACTGTTGAATTGGTCCAAAAGCCTTTGCTGCATAGTCTTTATCTAAACCTGCTATCACAACTCGTTTGCCTAATTTTGCTAAATCATTACATACATAAATTAAATTTGTATCAAAAAATTGAGCTTCATCAATACCAAAAACATCGGCCTTATCTTTATAATCATAAATTTCATCAGATGATTCCAAAATAATTGATTTAATTTTCCTTTTATTATGGGATACAATATAATCGTCGCTGTATCTATTGTCAGTTTTTGGTTTAAAAATTGCGACTTCTTGCTTTGCAAACTGAGCTCTTACTAATCTTCTGATTAATTCCTCAGTTTTACCACTAAACATAGGCCCACATATAAGTTCAATCCATCCTGAATTCTTAGGAAAAATAGCCATTATATTTTATTTGAGTTGTTTTGCATATGTGTAATTTTAGAAATAAGTTCATTGATAGCAATAGTATTTTTTACGCCGGTAGTAATTATTAAGTCAGCATAGGATTTTGTAGGCTCAACATATTGATTGTGCATAGGAGCAACCATTGAGTTAAATTGTTTGATTACAGATTCATAAGTACGTTGTCTCTTTTGTATGTCTCTTTTAATTCGTCGCTTTAATCGTATAGATTCTTTTGTATCAACAAATACTTTAAAATTAAGAATACTTTTAATACGTACATCATAAAGAGCATACAACCCTTCAATAATAATAATTTTTTGAGCATGCATCATTGTGTGATCAGATGTTCGGGTGTGCGTTTTATAATCATAAACTGGAATTTTAACAGGTTCGTTATCATTAAGTCTTTTAATATGTTCTAGAAGAAGATCAAAATCAATTGACTCTGGATTATCAAAATTAGTTTTCTCTCTTTCTTTCATGGTTAAATGTTTTAAGTCATGATAATATGAATCGACTTTTATAGTAGCACATATATTATGATTAAAATGGGTTTGTAAATGTCTAGCTATAGCAGACTTTCCTGATGCTGTGCCACCAGCAATTCCAATTAAAGTTTTAGTACTCATTATCCGAATGCATGGGGAAGCAGTTCACTAATTCTGTGTTCTTCGTACGTATCTGCATTTTTTCCATCAGAAGTATAAATAGGAATGTCCTTAAGGTATTCATGAATTATTTGTCTACAAGGTCCACAAGGCTTTGCTCCAATTCTAGAAACAATTGCTATAGCTTTGAATTGAGTTATTCCTTGAGATAATGCAGAATATATTGCAACTCGCTCTGCACACATCGTGCTAGGGTAGGCTGCTGATTCAATATTGCAACCCAAGATAATTTTATTGTTGTTGCATAATATGGCTGCACCAACTGAAAAATCACTATATTGAGCATGCGCATTTTTTTGTGCTATACATGCATGCTCTATTAACTGTTTGGGATTCATTCTTTATCCTCTTTCACAAAAAAACTACCCTCAATTTTATTTTTATTATTAGCATTGTCATAAACAATTAATTTATATTTATTTTCTCCGGACTTAATTTCTCCCTTTACATTGGCTATTATTTTCTTTTGAAATACGTTAAACCCAGTTAGAATTATTTTGTCATTTAAGGTCAGCTGTATCCCACTATCATAATTGACTCCTGAAAAATCATCAGTAAGTTCTATATTAAAACTACCTAAGTCTTCAGCTAGATATGTTGCATTATTTCTTGGAATAATATTTCGTATTTTAGGTTGTTGATTATCTTCAATAACTCCAATTATTGCCCCAGATTTCAGCTCAGTCTCTAAATTATTGTTAAGCAAGTCTATATCAGTTTTAAGTGGAATCCATTTATTTTTCATTCTATCATATGAGCATACTAGCATATGACTTAAATCTATTTGGCTAGGTAAAAACAATGAAGCATTTAACGGTTTGTTAAATGGGATTGAGCTAGGACCTATATAAAAAGGTGCAATAATTGATTGATTGTTGAAGTTTTTAATAGGAGGGTGTGTAATGTAAACAACTGTTGTATCATAGAATGTTTCTTTATCATGTGATATAGAAATTTGTCCATTTTTAAATGTTTTTTGATTAAAAAAATCAGGTGAAGTTAGCATTGATTCAAAATCTAGTTTCTTAGAGATTATATAGTCACTATCATACTCAACTCTTATATCTTTTACATTAACAAATTCCTTAGCTTTAAATAAGCTTGATGTTAAAACATTTTTTTTATTTCTCTTCATTAGCTCTTTGTGAGGCATATTATTTTTGCTGTAGACTAAATATGGAAGCTTATTTGAAAATTCTTGTTCGATGAAATTGACAGTTAAACCTTGATTGTTATGATTAATAAAAAAATCACCTTTAATATCTTTAGGCTCCTCATCCAGTAAAATGAATTTTTTTGAAGATTTGAAATTCGAAGATTGTAGTGTGAACTCTAAAACATTATAGGTATTATTGGAATTTGATATGATTAATGAGCTGTCACTAACTACTATATGATTTGATTCAATTTGATCTTGAATATTATTTTTATCACTAAATAGTGCTGATTTGAAACTTTGAATGTTATCAATATTTTGAAAGTCTATTTTCCACTTTCCATTTTTTAATTGATAATAATCATATTTTGGCTCGAAAGTATTTTGATTTATGAAAAAACCCGATATTAAAGTTTCATTTTGTCTAATATCTTTTGCAATTATTTTGAAAGAATGTAGTCCAGAATCAGTATGAATTTTTTCCATAGAGTTATTGTCAACAAAATAGTTATTTTGAAATTCGCTTTTAAATAATCTGTAATATTCTTCATTTTTTGTTGAGTATAGCTCGTAATCTCTCTCCAGATAAAGTTGATTGGGCTGTTCAAAAGAGGTAAAGTCAAAATTAATTTTATATGTTCTCAAGCTATCTATAAATAGCTCTAATGAGTATATCCCATATTTAAATGGCTGTCCATTTACTTTATCTATGATTTGTAAAGCGACTCCAAAATCTCCGATAATATTAAGTGTATCTTTAAGGAAGTAATTATTGTTATCTTTTTTGACGAGTTCAAAGTTTTTAGCAAAATATGTCCCATTAATTTTAGTGCTATCAGATTTGGGTATAAAAGCAATAGACTGTGGTATTGGAGCAATGTTATCTATGAAAAAGTCTTTTAGGTTAGTATTGAATGGGTTAATTGGCTGATTGATTTTATCTCTTATTTCAAAGTGTAAATGAGGGCCAGATAAACCACCAGTATCTCCTGTGTAACCTATGATATCTCCTTTGCTTACATTAATCAATCCAGCTTCAAGGAAGTAGTCAATTGAGTATGAGTTCTGTTGATTCTGTATTTGATGAGCAACTTTTTGTATTATTGGGTTAAATCGATCTAGATGTGAGTAGACTGCAATATTCTCATCTTTAAGCTTTATGTATAATACATTTCCATATTTGTTATTACTTATACCTATCCTGTATACATACCCATCATCAATAGCATAAATTTCCTTGCCATTAACTCCAAAAGTTCTAATGTCAATTCCTGTATGGTAGCGATTAGGTCGCATTTCACCAAAAAATGCTGTGACTGTTTTGCTTGCATCAGTAGGCCAAATATATCCCTCGTTTTGTGGAATAGCCCATGATATAATAGTTGTTAATATTAGTATATAGTATTTCAAACGGTTGCTTTTGTAAAATTTTTTCATATAAAATATACGTTCATTTAGTATATTATAAGTACTTATGAATTTTAATCTAATAAAAATAAGATTAAAAATCATGTTTTACTTGATATTTGGTAAAATAAGCAAAAAAACTGCAAAAATTAAATTTCCAAATCATACGAACGTGAAAGATGTTGTTATATTTTTTCCAGCAAATGAAAAGGCTTTTAGGGTTGCAATGTATAGTTTTAGAGAGTTTGATTTTTTCAAAAATAATATAAATTATTATTTTGTAATTAATCAAAAGTTTGAAAATTTAATTAAATTAAATGCTCCGAATTTAATTTTCATGCGTTACAATAGATCTAGGGTTTCATTTTGCGAATTAAAGGATAAGGATAAGTTGATAAATAAAAACAAAGACATTATAATCGATTTGAATACTGAGTTCAACCTAGAATTATGTAGATTTATAGATACTATCAATTGTGATTATAAAATTGGCTTTAAAAATGAATTTTCAGACTATTTTTTTAATTTTCAATTAGATACGTATAATGATAACGTATCTGAGAATAGTTTTAAAAGAATACAAAAAATTTTAATGTAATTATGAATTATATTTTATTTGAACAAAACACACAGCATTTGAAACCCTTTTCAGACCTTCATTCATCTTTCGAGTTGATGACTGGAGCTTTCAATAATATTCAAAGATTAATTAATTCGTTATCTCCAAATGATTCAATTCAATTATTTGTTAGATCTGATATAGAACATTTAATGAAAGAAAAATATCCAAATTTTGATGTAAATCCTGATTTTTTTAATTCTGGAATTTATTTAAATGGTGCTTGTCTATGGTATCCTGAGGACTTGTTGTCTATTAAAAATAATCGAAGCTATTCTAATAATAAAGGATTAGTGGCATTTAAAACTGAGTTAAAAGTACCCAAGGATGATTTGACTACTATTATTGAAGAGCAATCTCAAGTATCAACAAAATTAGATAATGTGCTATCAGTTAATTATGTTTGGGAAATATTTGATATCTTAAATAAGTCTATTAGTAGAGATTTTAACCTTTTAAATATAAGTAAGCAGGGAACTGTACATCCCTCGTGTACATTTGTTAATGATGAAAATATTATTATTAATAAAAACGTTGAAATCAGTGCTGGTGTAGTATTAGACGCAACTAGTGGCCCAATTATTATTGATGAAAAATGTTTTATAGATATTGGTTCTTTAATTAAAGGCCCAGTTTATATTGGCAAGGGTACCCAAATAAATTCTGGTACAAAACTAAACGGATCAGTTTCAATTGGCCCATATTGTAAAATTGGAGGAGAGGTTGAGGACAGTATAATACAAGGGTTTTCAAATAAGCAGCATGACGGGTTTTTAGGACACAGCTATATAGGTGAATGGGTGAATCTTGGGGCAAGTACCAATACAAGCGATTTGAAAAATAATTATAGTAATGTTCGAATTTATATGGATAAAGAGAATTATGTTGATACAGGTAAAATGTTTGTTGGTTCTATTATAGGTGATTTTACTCGTACAGCTATAGGTACAAAGTTAAATACCGGTACATATATAGGAGTTGGCTCTAACCTATTTGATGATGGGTTTCAAAATAAATTTATGCCATCTTTTTCATGGGGAAATAAAGATAAAGTTGGTTTAAATAGATTTATTGAATCTGTAAAAAAAGCTATGATTAGAAGAGATTGCACTATGCCTGATTCTTTAAAAAACTTAATAATTACACTTTATCAAAAATAAATACTTGTGGTAGTAATTTCTAAATTATATATTTTCAAATCATAAAAGGAAAAATAAGATGGAATTTGAAGGTTTAATATGTCCAAAATGTTCAAGCGGGCTTAATGAAAATGATTTAAAAATTAAGTTAGAGTGTCCTCATTGTGGTACAAAGTTCCACGATAGAAAATATATAGCATTTATAGAATACTTAATGATGAATGGTATTATTGAAGATATTGATTTTTTTGATCGAACGCTATATGGGGATGAAATAAAATTAAAATCTGAAACTGAAGAAGAGTTAATGGATGAAACAAACCCCGATGAATATGAAGATAAAAGTTTTAGAATGAAATACATTGATGATAATCCTGAGCTTGCAGAAGAGCAAAATAAAGATGATGGGATTAAGGGTTTTAAAAAGGAGTCATCCAATGAAGACGAAGAAGATTGGCAAGAATTTAATCGCAGAAACAGCAAGTAGGGGATATGAAATGGAAGATAAGAAAAAACATAAACAGATAAAATTAGTACTAGATAATGAAAATCAAACAGAAGAATACGCAAATTTTGCTGTAGCAACGCACTCTCCTGCTGAATTTGTCATTGATTTTTTTAGAATATTACCAGGCATAAGTCAAGCCAAGGTTAAATCTAGAATTATTATGTCACCTGTACATCTAAAAACATTATCTCGTGCTCTTCAAGATAATATAAAAAAATATGAAGATAAATTTGGAGAAATTGTAGTGAAAGGAGATTCAAATTCACCAAAATTCAATTTCCCAGATGATGTTTTGCCAAATTAACTCTTTATTTTTATATATAAATTGAAAATCGAAATTACCAAGTAGCCAGCTAGTAATCCTAAGCACATTCCATACATTATATCAAAAGGATAATGAACGCCAATATAAATTCTAGAAAAAGAAATTATAAATGCTAAAAGGTATAGTTTTTTTTTGATTTTAGGAAAAAAGAATGATATGACAAATGCAAGAGCAAAACTATTTGCAGCATGATTTGAAGGGAATGATTTATTGGCACCTTTAGAATTAGTTAAATATAAATTTGGATTTGTTTTATCTAGCTTACAAGTTAGGCAGTTAACTTGTTCTGTAGTTTTATTTGCCCAGGGTCTATCCCTAAGTTCTAAGCTTTTTATTGCTCTACCAGTTTGATCTGTTATTATAATAGTTAAAAAAATAAAGCTTAAAATCATAATTGGTGAAAACTTATAATTTTTCAACCTTTTGTTGAGGAGTTTTTGGTTTAAATTTTTATTAAATATTATAATGCAGATAGCTAAAAGAAAAATTATGCTAATTAAATTGGGTTTATGAAAAATAGGCATTATTAAATCAAATAAAGTATTTGACATACCTTGGTTTATTAAGTTAAAAAGAGAGTGGTCTATATTTTGTAAAAAAATCAAATATATTTAGAAGGATGAGGTCATTCTTAAAACTATTTGTCGCCCCATTTTTGCACCACCTATCAATTCTCTATGAACATCATTAAAAACATTCATCGCAGATACGCTGAAGCCAAGATTTTCACTTATTTGTCGATTAAAATGGATATCAACTATATTATATGGACCAATTGTGCCTGACCATATGCCATCCATCCAATCAAATTTATCGACATATCTATAGCTTATCATGATATCTCCAATTTTAGAATCCCATTTTAAGCTAGAATTAAATTTAAATTTAGGAGCATTAATAGGGTCGTATCTTTTAGTTAGTACATTGTAGTAGTCTGTAGCACCAAAAATAGCAAAATTACAATCTAGAAGCATTTTTGAATTAATAAATTGTCTAACTGATATATCTAGTCCAGTATGCATAACTTGACCATAATTTAGCGAGCTTAAGACTATATTTGGAGGGGCTGTTGGTCTTCCTGGACCAATTCTTTCAACACCGTCCGAACCTACTAAGCCTAGGTTCATTAGCTCTGCTTCATTCAAGCCTGTAACAATTGAGAATTCATCAATTCCCACATCAAACCAATACAAGTTTCCTTTTCTATCACCCTCTGTATCTTCATATTGAGTTGAAAAGATAAAATCATCAGTTAGTACATCTTCAGGACGCCATATAGTGTATCCAAGAGTGTCGAACTGATTGTCTTGATCGTAGACCCATTCTATCCATCCCCATTCTCCAGGATCCATTGCAATTCCATCTCCATCCTTGTCATCATCCCAGCCAAAGGCTTGATACCAAAACATTTCTTGGCCGTCTGTATTATCTATAAAACCATCTTGGTCATATGGATCTTCTATAAATTTATGATATGCTCCTTCCCAGTCTTGGTCATTATCTTGACCATCCCATGCTGTTCCATAAGGAGGATTTGAACCAGCTGTAGTAACTGGTAGCATTCCAACAGTTGCATCATCAGAACGTCTTTTGATTAATGGTGTAACAATCGTAGCTGGACTAAAAAAATCATCAAATTGACTAACGTATAAATCAGCCGTTATTAAAGTTGATTTAGATATCTTACCTTTGAAGCCTAATTCCAATGTTTGCATTTTTTCGGGTCCAAGAGGATCCACATCCGGAATATTGAAAGACTCTGCAGCCGTATAGCTCACTCCGCCATCTCCATCTGCAAATGGTACATATATATAATGCCTAGCAGTATCTAGGGGTATGTAGTCATTTGGGCCATTATCATTAATGTTAAAGAAAAATGGGGCTCCTAAAATTCTATCTTGGTATCCATCTGTGAAAACATCTGAATACTGAGGAATTGATGTGTAATGGACATTCTCATCACATTGAGTTCCAACGCAATCTGACCAATATCCGGGGCCATAAGGGTTAACACTATATGAATAAGCTTCTCCATCTACAAAATACTGCCCTGTTCCATCTAATCCGGCTAAAGGAACTCGAGCATATGGCGTTCCATCTTTATTACCTTTTAAGAATACATCAAAAATTTGCTGTTTACCATAATAAAGGTCGGTATATAATGTGGTAATTGTAGGGGTGTTATATGCTAGACCATAAGTTAATCTCCATTCAGTTTCATCGTTAGGTCTATAATTGAGGCCAAATTTAGGCCCGAATTGCAACCCTTCATCTAACTGGTCGTGGTGGTCAAATCTTGCAGCTACGACTAGCTCCCATTCTTCATCACCAAGAATATCAGTTGTCGTTTGTATATATCCGCCATATTCGTTGGACTCTATTTTAAAATATTCATCTGGCTCATCGACACCTTCTCTTTCTTCATCGATAATACCATCAGAATCATTATCTATTCCATCGGATTCTAAAATAGCGTTATCACCATCTTCATCATATCCATTTGGGCCATCATTCAAAATTGTTCCAAAAGTTTCTGGCATAGTTTTTGAGTAGTCGACACCCCAAGTGACTTCAGTGTTTATTTTAGGCATGAAGAATTCATTTTGGACTTGAATCCCAAGATTTTTTGATTGATCATTAATCATTTGGCCAATATTATAATTTCTAGTACTTCCGGAATTGCTCATATTATAAAAGGCCTGCCCATACCAGCTTTTATAGCGTCCTCTCATTTGATAATATGTTGACTCCCATCCTTCTGCAATAAATCTTCCAATTCCAGTAACCTGTTGAGTTTTTGTCCAAGAATAACCTGTTTGGAATGTAAGATTTAAATCAGGAGTAGGGTCATAATCTAACCTAAACTCAGCCTTTTTATTTTCAACTTCAAAATCAGGGTAATCTGAAACTCCATCTCCATTTACATCGTATGTTACTCCAAAATTTTCAAAATAATCAGGTGCAATTTCACCATAATCACTATAATCTCCATCTCCATTTACATCTAAGCCGGTACCTCCATATACTCCATCACCAGTATCCAGAACTCCATCATACTCATTTGAGTCATGCGCTATTAATATTCCATCTCCTTCACCAGCATCTGGTCCATATATTATTATAGGATTTCCATAAATATCAACTGCAAAACTTCCATCTGTATTAGATGCCTGGTAAGGGTTTCCTATTATCCATCCCTCATTGTTTGGATCCCATTGATAGCCGTCATTTCCATAATCTAGAATTTGTTCACCTTGCTCCCAAATGCCATCAGCTGGAGGCCAAACATCGTTAAAGTTATCCTGACTATATTGTTCATTCCCCCAGCAAAAACCATCATTTTCTGTATCAAAGCAACTAATATGGTCATCAGTGAAAGAATTTGCAATCCCATCTCCATCATCAACCCACGAGTCTCCCGGTTGCCATATTCCGTCTCCTTCACCTTCATCTCCAGTATTAGGTAGTCCATCAAGCCCATTATCAAACCAGCCACCAGGTGCAAAAGTGTTTAGTTGCTCTCCTTCATTATAAATACCATCATTGCCAGACAAATCAATCCAAGGGTCTCCGGGCATTCCGTCATCACCATAATCGTAAATAAATAAATCGTACTCTAATTTAAATAAATCTTCATCATATCTCATGCTTCCTCTTATATGCTGATCATCGCCAGCAAATATACATGAAAAACAATCTCCTTCACTTTCATTTATAATTCCGTCACCGTTAACATCATAATTATTCCAATCTGCTGGATTATAAAAAGGATTAGTTTCTCCGTCGTCCCAAATACCATTCCTATTTGAATCTATATATTCTAATTTTCGTCCTCCATTGATGATAATATTATAGTTTTCCATACTTACAGCCCAATTACCTGTAGGAGTAGAAGGGTCTGTTCTTAGCTCTGTGTTTTCATCTGCAGCTCCATTAAGATTATTGTCAACCCCATCATACCAATCATCGTAAACACCATCTATATACTCATCAATACCTAAATCACCCGCATCTTGTATGCCATTTTCATTGTAGTCAACCCAATTTGGCCCTGTCCACACTCCATCCCCATTCCAATCTTCAAACGATTCTCCGTTATCATACGTTGAGTTTTGATTGCTATCAATATAGGGCTCTTGGTTATCTATTCCATCAGAGAAAAAGTAATCTTCATCAATCCAATTTGAGAAGTCTTCAGCCGGACCTGTTGGAAAATCATTAGGATTGTTCCATGGTTCTTGATCTAAAGTATTATTCTCAACTGCCCATCGCATTTCTTGTCCATTACAAAATCCATCCCCATCATCATCAAATGAGTCTCCATCATCGTCATACCCATTAAACCAATCTTCTCCAGCTACTCCATCTCCATCTTCATCTCCATGATTTGCCTCGCCATTACCAATCATTACTTCGTTTCCATAATTATTAACAGCTGTTAAAGCATGGCTAAAATTTCCTCCAGAAGCAGGAATTCCTTGCCAAGGATTATTGTCTTTGCCATCTATAGCTCTTTCAGGGTTGCCGGACCAAGGATATCTGTGTAATTTGTATTCTGACTCAGATATGTATGGCCACTCATTGGCATGAACGTATTCTCCTGAAAATTTAAAACTTATATTGCCCATTTTTTTTGCATATCGAGTGTTAAATTTTTGTAATTGCCTATCATCATTAGAGCCTGAAAAACTGGCATTAAACCCTTCCGAAGTTGATGGAGGCTTTGAAATTATATTGATCACACCACTGTGAGCATTAGCACCATATGACGCTGTTGCTGGACCAAGTACAACTTCTATTCTT
>MDSV01180942.1_pt1 | contig 19925 bp, 20 predicted proteins | sample 810851 | NCBI WGS metagenome assembly MDSV01 (sample SAMN05326640, study PRJNA326480) | marine metagenome | isolation source: seawater | place: Atlantic Ocean: North East | collected 2012 | reverse complement strand
CTGTAATTTAAACTGTCTGAACTGTCTGAACTGTCTGAACTGTCTGAACTGTCTGAACTGTCTGAACTGTCTGAACTGTCTGAACTGTCTTCTATTGTATTATTATTATTATTTGTAAGATTTTTCTTCCTTTTGTCTAAGAGAGCATCTAGAAGTGTATTCATTAAATATTCTCCATTATTTATGATTGTTAACAAATGAAATATTGTTTTGTTATCAATTTGAAATAATACAAAATCAGCAATCTCATTCGAACTAGATTTTTTTATATAATTATAAATTAAAATTTTATACATTCTAAATTTTTTACAATCTGATATTTCTAATTTTGAAATTTGATATAATAGATTAAAACAATTTCTCTTTGCAAGACGAATAGATTTATTTTTAATAAACCATTTCAAAAGACTTACATTATGTTTTTGAATTATTATTTTTAAAAAGAAAATATTATCTAAGTTAGAATTATAAATAAATACTTTAAATAATGATGAATTACCAATTATTTCTTCTCCAAATATAATGGTTTTTTCGATATTCTTAAAAGGAAAATATCTTAAATTTTCTTTAATAAAACAAATATCATTCTTTTTTTTTATTTTATTCACGAATTTCTTAACATGATAAGCATTTACCCAAAAATCAGAAATCCATAAATTTTCAATTAACGTATTATTGCATAATTCATACAAATTTTCCATGTGAAAATTATACAAGCTTTCTTCATACAAATGATATATATAATTCTGAGAAAGATGATTCCATGAATTGCAAATAAACCATGGATAATTATTTTCAGTAAGTGTTGTTATCCACAATATATTTTTTTTATACTCAATGTAAGATTTTGGTGGAAAAATATTATCTTCCAAAATTAGTTTTAATAAAAGTAAGTGATTATAATTATTACTTTTATTTGATTTTTCTTGTATCATTTTTAAAAGAATATCATTTTTCCACACTTCTACATTTTTTGAATAACAAAGTTCATTCCACTTATCTTTTTCTCCATTATATAATGATGCCCTTAATAGATTGTGAATCTCGTATGCCATTACATCTTTTGAATAAAGACGTATCCTTACTTTAATATTCAATTTTATCTGTTAATAATAAATCACAAATAATAAATTGATTTATTTACAGTTTTTTTATTATAAAAAAATACTTTTCCAATGCCAATTATAAATCCTAATGTCTATTTACCAGAAGATGAGAAAAATATTAACATGAAAGATACCCCATGTTTGTGTTCAGGAATGAAAGTTAATGGCGAGAATTATATGATTTGCAGTCAAGGTAATATTTTATGCTCAGCTGCCAGAATTTCAGTACACTTTACACTTTCTGGTATTCCAGCCGAACAAGTTGTTGAAAAAACATTAGAAGGATTAATGAAATGTTCTCAATGATCATATCTTTATTGGTGAAATTTTCTTTCTTGTTAAAAAAATATACTTCTTAATAAATTACTTTTTTTTGATTATTTAATAGAATAATAGACAATCTCTTTTATAAAATATAGATAAAATTTTTATTTTATATTTCAATTCTAAAAATAATAAATGATTTAAGACCAATTTACGACTCTATAAATAGAAAGATGAAAATTGAATTAGACACCAAATTTGACTTTAGTGATTTGCTAATTAAACCAAAACGTTCTACCTTAAGTTCAAGAAGTGAAGTAGACTTGGAAAGAGAGTTTGTTTTTAAATATTCACAGCGCAAATGGAAAGGAGTACCCATTATGGTTTCTAATATGGATACAACTGGTACTGTTGAAATGTACAACGTTTGTTCACAATATAAAATGATTACCTGTTTTCATAAGCATTGTAATGAATATCCCGAAAACCTTGACCCAAATTATTATGCACTAAGCACAGGTATTCGTGAACATGATTGGGAACGCATCACGAATCTTGTTGATAAAATGAATCCATATTTTCTTGTTATTGATGTTGCGAATGGTTATGCATCGTCATTTGTTGATTTTGTAAAACGGGTTCGTGATAAATATCCTACACTAACCTTGATTGTTGGAAACGTCGCTACTTCAGATATGGTTCAAGAGCTGTTGTTATCCGCCAAAGCAGATATTATTAAGTGTGGAATTGGGAGTGGTTCAGTTTGCAGTACTCGTTTAAAAACTGGTGTTGGTATTCCACAAGCATCAGTTTGTATCGAATGTTCTGAAGTGGCAAGTGGCCTTAATGGGCATATTGTTTCGGATGGGGGATGTTGTGTTCCGGGTGATGTTGCAAAAGCATTTGGTTCAGGTGCACACTTTGTGATGGTTGGTGGAATGTTGTCAGGACACGATGAATCTGGTGGAGAAATTGTAATTGAGAATGGAAAAAAATATAAACTATTTTATGGAATGTCATCTTCACATGCACAAGATAAGCATTATGGTGGAATGGCTGAATATCGTAGTTCAGAAGGAAAGCTTAAAAAGGTTGCTTATCGTGGTCCTGTTAAAAATACAATTTCAGATATTCTTGGAGGATTACGTAGCACAGGAACATATATCGGAGCAAAACGGATAAAGGATTTTCCAAAATGCACCACATTTATTCAAACAAATCGTCAAGTGAATGAAGTTTTTTCACAACCAGAATATAATGTAAATCAGAAATTATAGATTATTTGTAAAAAGGTATATTAAATTCTGGAAAATAAATATTTAAAAATGTAATTAAGCTATAATTATTTGGATGTTAATCGCATCTAAATATTATAAGAAATATCTTAGTTATGATAAAAATAATGCTAAAATGTATAATATTTTTTTCAGTAAGATAATTATTTTGAAGAAGATAATATCCCAATAAATAGCCAATTATTGCAATAATTTGGTCACTAATTGAATTTTGATAACTATTATCTTTGATAAACGTTTTTAATTTTGTAGGTATTCTTTTATAATCGATAAGTAAATTTGTATACGAACCACAATAATCTTTTATTTCATATAACAAATGAATAATATTAAAAATAATAAATCCTTTTAAGAATGATAGGCGAATAATTGTAAAAAATAATGCAAACAATATACCAAATAAAAAATGTAAAATACTATATGGGGTTAATAAACTGGGGTCTTTTAATGTGTCATCCTTTGATATTAATCGCATCTATATAATTTTAACAATATATATATATATATTTTTTTTAATTGATTAATTTCTAATTTTTACCATATCTTCAAAATTATTTACAACTAACTTTACATCAACTAACAATGAAATATCTTTTACTCGCAATTGTTACCGTTGCCGCTAACGCAAATCTGTTTGACTCTCTTTTCTCAAATTCAAATGAAGAGAATACTATCTATGTTTTTCATGGTTCAAATGTTCAAAGGTTTTATGAACACCGAGCAAATTATTTAAAAAATAACATTTTATATCATAATCCAAATGAAATTGTCTGGTTTGTTGGAAATTCTGAAGAAAGTAAAAAATTTTATAATGATTTTTTGAAGAATGATAGTAAATATCCAAATATTCAAATCATCAAAGAAACTCCCAATAATTTTGCAGAACATCTTGTATGTATGATGTCAAAATGGTTTGAGACAAAAAATTCCAAAGCTATTTCGTTTTCACACATTGTCCATAGTACATCCATTCCAAGAATGGAACATATTGTTCAACAAATTCATTCTCAGGGACTAGGTGGTAAATATCTCAATATCAAACATAGATATTGCCCTGTTCATTTCTCTCTTCGTCATCATTCTAAAGATTCAAAAATATTAATGAACCATGATTTTAAATGGTCCTCGAATCTAGAACACGACGTCTTAGAGAATAATGTCTATAATGATGTTCAGCGTGCTTTGTATAACACAAACTGTGGATATAAATTAACAGAAAGTCTCAAACAATTTAACAGTAAGGACAGTGAAATTATTTCACCGGACTTGTAAATATTATATAAAATAACAAATTTATTATTTTTTTACATGTTTGGAAATGCTAAAACTTTATCAATCAATCTTTGAAGTCCAGTATCCCGCTTAATTGCTAATAAACCTTGTAATAAAGATGACATACTAAACATAATAACGGCAACAGTTGCAATTAATCTTTGTAAAACAGTTTGTATTTTAATAATTAAATATTGAACTGCCGAACCAATATTACCAAGTTGTCCTAATATCTTCGAAAATCCATTTCCAAATAAAGATGTTATATTCGTTGAAACAAAATCAAGATCTCCAATTAGTCCACTTGCGTTATTTAAACCATCGGTAATAGAACTAAATACGTTTGTCATTGGCATCATCATTGATGACGCCATTGCAAAATTTTGCATTCCAAGACATTCCTGTAATGTTTTAGCCGGGTCGTAACCAAACATTGTTGCAAATGGCATTATCAACGGATTGCATTTATATTTTGACCAATTGTCCATTATATATTGTCTGCAAAAATAGAAAGATACAATAAACCAAATACATATGAAGAAAAAACCAATTAGAAGGACTTTAATTGCACCGACAACCTCTGTTGGAATAAATATACATGCCATTATTAATTATTAATTAATATTAGGAAAGTTATTTTTTATTCGTAAATATTCACATTTTTAAATTTTATCCGTTTTTTGATTAATAATTAAATCGTATCTATTTGTAATAGGGTTATTAATGAATATCCAATTAATTGAAACGATTATTCTTTTTATGGTATCATGTATAACAATTGTTCCATTTATTCTTTTATTTGGTGCATTATTAATTCCGACTGGATGTGATTGTGATACTCCATGGAAAATGATACCGTTTGCAATCTTAAAAGTTTTAATGATACTCATTTTTTTCTTTGTAATAACAGTTACTGTTTTAATAAAAGGGTCAAGAGAATACTTTTTAGATCATTTTGAAGAATATCGCTGTAAACCATGGTTTATGCCATTTGTTTCTTTCGTAAACCCAAAAGTAGACACACAAGAGAATTTTAAACAATGTAGTAGTAAATCGACTAATATTTCTTTTCAGGTTATTACATCACCATTGTTAAATATTACAAAATCAATTGGAACAGGAGTAAACCAAACTCAAGAAGCAGTTACAACCGCTACAAAAGGAGTACATCGTATGGCACAGGCTGCAGGTGAATCACTTGAAAGAACTTATAATGAAACGGGAAAGTTTCAAGCTCTTATTATGGTTATGATGGTTAAAATGAAGGCATTATTTGATAAAATGATGGCCCTTATTTTTAATTTTTATTATGCTCTGGTTACTTTATTAGATTTAATTACCATTGTTTTGAATATGCCTGAAATATTAATGCAAGCATTTGGTGCACTATTAACAGTCGGAATTATCGTTTCTTCTTGTATGACGATTATTTTTGGTATTTTTTCAGCAATCGCATATTCGTGGTTTAGTTCTTTCTTTTTTGCTGCTTTAGGAATACCATTTATGTCAATTGCAATTTTATTCATGGTTGCAACCGTTTTTTTAGGACTTTTTATTGCTGTATTTGTAAACGTTTACAAACCATTAAATAGTCTATATCAACAAGCAGACCAAGCTTCTTATTGTTGTTTTGGAAATAACACACCCATCATTCTAAATAATAACAAAATAGTTAATATCCAAGATATAAAAGTTGGAGATTATTTAAAAGACAATAATAAAGTGATTGGAGTTCTTAAGGTTAAATCTGATGTAAATGATTGGTATGAAATAGGAAATAATTCTCAAAAAACAATTGTTGCATCAAATCATCTTATGTGGTCATGCAAATCTAAAAAATGGAAAAAAGCTTATAAGATGCAAAAAGAAAATATTAATATTAAAAAATTATCTGTTTTTGATTTAAATTATAAAATGAGATATTGTTTGGTTACTCAAAATCATACTATTCCCACTTTAGATGGAGTATTTAAAGATTTTCAAGAATATTCTGAAAAAAGTAAAAAAATGTGCAAAAACGCTCGTCAAACTCTTCGTCAATTAAATCCTTATCAAAATAAACTTGATATACAATCTTATTTTGAAAAAGGAGAAAAACAATCTGGATTAAATCAAGATACTCTTATTTCAACTGAAAATGGATATATTCCTATTAAAAATATAGAAATTGGTACAAAACTTAACGATAACGGAATTGTCTTAGGAAAATATTGTGTTTTATTAGAAAAAGGTGGTCTTCTTAAAAAATGTTCTTTCACTGGAAACGAATTACCAATTGACCAAATTATTTGGAATAAAGAAAATAAATGTTGGAATAAAATGTACCATGAAGATTCATCAGAAACAATAAAAAATAATAATACAACTATCGGATATCATCTTGTTACTTCTCATGGCAAAATAAGCATTATAAATAAAAATTCCAAAAACGAATTGGTAATACGTGATTTCTTAGAAAAACCCCTTTTAAAAGTATAAAAAAAATAATTGTTCCCATGCTCCATGAGGGGCTCGAACCCTCGACTTGCAGCTCATAAGACTGCCACTCTACCAACTGAGTTAATGGAGCGTAGGATAATAATTATGTTTGATAACAAATCAATTTTACCATATTTTTATATGTTTTAAATATAAAAATAAATTCAATGATTTATATAAAATGCATCGTCTTGTATTAAATATCAAAAATGTTTCTAATAGCAATACAAACAAGATTATAAAAAGTGCATTTTCATTAGGAATTAACAAATATCAATTTTCTTTTTCAGATATTATTAATTATGATAACCCATTACTAAAAGAAAAAAGACATTCTTATCAATTATTTGTGAAACTAGAAGGAAACTACTCTGACATTTCAAATGAATTGCAACCTAATATAACAAACATGTGTCAAAACTACCAATATCTTGATACGTTATTCATTAATCATTTACAACCAACTGTCATTAAAAATGCACATGACTTACAAAAAAAAGGATATCTTAAAAAGATTGGATTAAGTGGTTCAAATATTTCAAAAATACAAGATTATATTTCAAATGGGAATGGGTACTCAATCAATGAAGTTTCTATTAGTGAAAAATTATGTGTTATTAATGATGAACTTCTACACTGTCTTCCATTTTTTCAAAAAAATCATATTAAAGTATATAACGATGACCCATATTACAATCAACTGTTAACTTTAAAAGGTTCACCTAAAGAAGACAATCTCTCTAAACAATTACAACAGCAAGTCGACGAATTGAAAGAATTTGTTCAATATCGGTTAGATACAACAATTGAAAAATATTCTTTTTTATACTCTTTTTCACACGAACCAGATATTATTATTGATATCCAATCACTAAATGAATTGCAAGACCTTTCTGAATGGATTCCAAGCGAATCACATATACCATTTGATTTGGTCCAAAAAAGGTATAATTTTTGATAGATATAAAGTAATAATCTAAAGAATAATATCATAAATATATCTAAATGAAAAACATACCATCCATTCAAGGTCATCGTGGATGTCCATTTGTAGAACCGGAAAACACCATTGAGTGCATTTCTAAATGTGCTGAAATTGGATGTGATTCAATTGAAATTGATGTTTTTGCAAATTCAGACGAAGATATTCTAAAAAAACTAGTTGTTTTTCATGGCACAGACGGTGATAAACTATACAATATTCCAGAAGAAAGAGATGGAAATTTCCTTCAATATCTTCAATTTCCAGAAGATGTTGAATTAACAAGTGTTAATATTCAAGACATAACAATGGATATTATTTCGGAAAGTAGATTAAAACCTGCTGGCTTCTTATGGTTTTCAAATGAATTTCTTAATCGTTCACCTCCAGAATTATTAGCTTTTTTAGAGGAAGTTTCTAAATATGATTTGAAAGTGACGATTGAATTAAAAGGAGATAATGAACCATGGAAATATGTAAAAAAGATTTTAGATGCCTCTAAAATTAACATTCATAAAATTTCTTTTTCTAGTTTTAATCATTCTGAAATTATTAATCTTAAAAAAGAAATACCAGAAATAAGAATTGAATTTTTGTATGACGATAAAGATGATTTTGAGATTGAAAAAGAAATTTTATTTGTTAAACAAAACAATGGTTCACAAATAAATCTGCATTATTCACAAATTTCAAAAGAAGTCGTTGAACAGATTCATCAACAAAATATAAAAGTGATGGTTTGGTTTAATGACCCGCAAAATTGTAATACATCTAAACATATTGAGCTCGAAATTAAAGAATATCAAAGAATTCTTGAATGTAACGTTGATGTATTATGTGTCAATCATCCTGATAAATTATACAATATTATAAGAGAATATAATAAAAATTGATATTACATATTACAATTCATTTTTCAAAACAATTAAATATGGAATTATCTAAAATGACCACCTATTCAATAGATGATATCAAAAATCAATTTTTAGATATTGTAAATTACTCGTGTGAATTAAAAGATGATTATTCAATTATAAAAGACAAAGATTTATCAAAAAAAGGGTGCATAATTTGCGGATGTCATCTCTTACCAAATCATTTTAGTAAAACGGTAAAAAAATATCCATGTGGACACAATGTATATGTAGAAGCACTTCTCAATTATGCTATTTATAATTCTGTCCAAAACATTAGAAATGCTCAAATTACAGAAGAAAAAAAAGAAGAAATCAAAGAAAATTTTATAACTAATTTAGCTAATTGTCCATTGTGCAAACTATTTGAAGAATGTGAAATGGAAATAGGTGAAAAATTGTTGAAATATTATTGTCTTCCACCAGTAGATGATACCGTTAACTGTTTATATCCTCTTTTTAACAAACAAGCATTTCAAAATGATAATCAATATTTACATGAAGAACAGCCTGTTATTGTCGATACAGTTGGATATCTGGGAGCAGGTATTCATATTATTCATCAAGGTGGCATTACAAAAGTAAATCAACGAAAATACTATCCTGTATGGGATTTGTATAAAAATTATGTTACTTTTAATATCATATATGATTGGAATATTTGTTCTTGTGAAGAATACGGAGGATTTCGTATTTGCCCAACAATTATAATTTATCCAGACATGAGTATTCATTCATGTGAAGATACCGATACCAAAAATAATTCAAATGAGGCCGTTATTATGAGATATAAAAGTATTTCTGAATTAAAAGAAGAACTCCATAGAAAAAAAGAAATTATCTTTACTTTTGATGATAAAAGAATTGTATTAACACAAACGGATGCAAAGTTGTATTACAAATATAATATGATTCTTCTTGCAAGTAAAGATTCCTAACTCCAATGTTGTTCTTTACAAATATATAAATTATATAAAAACATAATAGCAATCGGAATACTTAAATAAAATATATTTTTATGTTTACATATTTTTTTTCCGTAATTATGTAAATAATTTACTGTAATTTGACTTCCAATTAAATAACTAAATGTATTTACAAATAAATCCGATAACTTTACTTGATATCCAACATAATATTCATATAATTCACATAATATTGACATTAGTATAATAATTGGATAACGATTTGGGACGATTAGACCCGTAATAAAATATGTTAAACTATGACCAACTGCCCACATATTAAAACATTTTTCGTTTATAATTTTTTCTTTTCTGATAGAAGGAAACAAAAATCTAATTGATTCTGGAATATCAATAATACAATTATTAATAAAAAGACTCGCGTTTTTCTCTCTTGACCGTAGTAAACAATTATAAATGCACCAAATTCCAGTAAAAAAAGTTAATAATACAATTACACCTAAATCTCGACAATCTATTTTATTTAATAAGTTCATTATATAATATATTATAATTTATTTTATTAATCACTATCTTCTAATTCATCATCATTTGTTTCAATTTGACTAATACTATCATTATGTTCTTCTGATATTTCTTCGGAAAGATTCTCTTTTAATGTTAGATATTTATAAATTTGTAAAATTATTTCTTGAATTGCATTTATTTGATGAAATGATAAATCGTTTACAATAAGAGAACTGCTAAGATACATTATTAACTTAAAACTATTTTCAATAAAATTACTCTTAACATTTAAATCAGAATTAATTAATTGTTCTGGAATACGTTGTTGTAATTCTGGAATACTTTGTGGTAACTCTGGAATACTTTGTGGTAACTCTGGAATACTTTGTGGTGGTAACTCTGGAATAGAGATTGCTTTCCATTTTACACATTGGTCAATATTTGTTCGGTATAAGCGCCATCCACGGGAAGGCGAAATTGTTGAAACATGAATATTTATCCATTTTCTGGTATCATCTTTTTTTATACACGAATCGAATCCAATCTTTTTAAGATTATTTATAAAACTGTCTGATTCTCTTTTTATTAAATTAAATTCATTTAAAAGTCTTCTCGTTATTGAAAATTCTTCAAATATATTAGGTATATGTCTGTACTGTATATATACATTAAGTGCAAGATGCATGACAATATTCCAATACACTTTATTTCTGACAGTAACATTTCCATTGTAAGGATAAGGACAATCTGAAGTATGGGCGTCATCGTTACATAGTAATAAATCATGATTCTCATGGTCCAAAAAATAACGAAGAGCTTCTTTTGAACAATCAAATAAATTATAAAATTTACTACGAGAACGAAGAAATTGAAGAGGAAATTTTTGCGGACAAATTTTATCAATTGATGCTTCAAATTGCTCAACAATAATTTCGAAATCTTGTTGTGAGTCTCCATGATATTCTTCATGAGATTCTTCTGAAATGAAATGGTCAGTAATTAGTGCTTCGACCAGAACATTACATGTTGGACAATTTTTGCCAATAAGATTCGCACCGTTTTCACACTGATTACAGGTAACATGACCACATGGAAATAATAATGGAGTTTGGGAAGATAATTCTTTTTTACAGCCACCAACACATAACATTTCGATTTTAGTAAATTGACGTAAAGGCATAACAACATTTCTTAATTGATAAATTTCTCTTGATGTACTTGCACCTTTGCGACATGATGGGCATCCACCCCGCCCATCTTCATCTTGTTCTGAAATATTATAAATATTCAAATTACCAACATTTAAGTTATTTGGTAATTGATTTTCAATATGTTTATGCCATGGAACTATACATTGCTGACAATGAACATGCTTACAAAATCGTGTTCTTACTGGAATAGACCTTTTTGGGTCTATCCCTAAATGACATATTGAACATTTTATACCTTCCATTATGGAAACTCATTAGTTAATTTTTTGTTTATCTGGAATAATCAATTTTTATATAATTAAACAAAAAAAATGGGTCATAAGACCTCTTTTATTATAGCTCACTTGGAGCTCTAGTTGCCCATCAACATGTACACTAGGAACGTAAAAAGGACACCTAACATGAACCCCTCTTTCCAGCTCTTTGAGGCGGGCGTGCTATCCGGCTTTCGTATCCGCCAGTTCGTCTTCCCGTCGTCTGTGCGGTGATGGGTGTCCATGTTTACATTGTAAAATAAAAATGAATGTTGAAAAAACGTTTCAATTTTTTTATTTACAAATTGTATCTTTAATATTTTAAAAATATATTTTATTTATTATGTATCAAATACATTTACAGAACCTCTAAAAATTGATATTAAAACATCTTTTGCACAATGTATACGAGAAAGCTCAGAATTTTTATCTTTAATTATATGTAATAAATCTTTTACCATTTTTATTTTAAATTCGTCTTCTTCTTCTTCTTCTTCTTCTGATTCATCAAATTCGAAAGTCAGCCATGGAATAGAAGAATCTAAATCTGTTTTTTTTAATCTCCATCCTTCTTGAGAATTACACAATTTAGGTGAACTTTCTAATTTACCACTAATATCAATTGTTTTATAATATGGGTGTGAAAACCCATGCTCTTTGCGAATACTGATAATATTAAAAATATTATCATGGATTGACATTAATTCATTTTTTAATCTCTCAGGTATATTGAAGATATGAAACATATTCTTTATTCTACTTATTTCATACCGATTTTCAATACAAATAGGTAGTATTAATTCCATTAAAATATTCCAATATACTTTCTGAACTTTTGACCAACAATTTTTTTTGTAATTAAAATATCTGTCATGAATTGTGAATCGTTCGAATTGATGGTTTTCATATTCTAGAAAATACATTAATGCCTTGTTAGAATCTTGAAATGTATTATAAAAAGGTATTCTTGAACGAAGAAAGTCTAGAGGATAATTATTTGGATTAATGTCATTAAGATGTTCTGTAAAATGTTTTAATCTTTCTTCAAAATCATCAAAGTGTACTTCTTGAATTTGAGGTTCAATAAAATGGTCAGTTATTAATTTTTGAACAGTCACACCACAAGTTGGACAATCTTTTCCAACTAAATCTCGAGAACCATCGCAGCTATTACATGCAACATGACCACATGGAAATAAGAGGTGAACATTTGGTGAAAGATGTTGTCCACATTGACCAACACATCCAGTTTCAATCTTAGATATCTGTCTACAATGCATTAATTTTCCATTGCGAGCCTCGTATTTTTCTTGCGTGCAACTTGCTCCACAACGACAGATAGGACATCCACCACTTCCGTCTACATCTGAAATAGATAGTCGCTCTGGGTCAAATATTTCATCTGAATGTGGAAGACTCTCTCTAGCTCTGTTATGCCAAGTTTTAAGACAATTTTTACAAAAAACGTGTTTACAATCTTTACTTCTCACCGGTAGAGAGACCTCTATTTGAAATGGATTTTTACAAATAGAACATTCCATTTTGATAACATTTTAGGATTATACTTTTCCATTTTTAATATCAATTTTATATTTTTTTATTATTATAATAAAAAATTTATAATAATTAAAAATTTACAACATCGCACCGTCCTTGTTTTAAAAATGACAGCTGTTTGGGATAATCTTGAAGTAATGACAATTGCGGAACAGTTTAGACCTTAATTTATATTTTGGAAGGAATCGTTTTGAATATAAGAACCTACAATGTTTAGAAGACTCATTATTACCTTATATTCTCATGAAAGAACTAGTTTATAAAAAAAGTTCAATAAAATCATCAAATTTATTTTTATAAATTTTTATATAAAAAAATTGATTTATTATTTCTTATTAGGATAAGTTAGAGTGCGTACTGCAATCACACCAAAATTATAATGATAACCAACTTCCTAAGGAAGTTCCGCACTCTGCAAGCCCTCCTTAACGGGAGGCATCTCTTTTTTTTATTAGTTTCCATTATTTTTTTATTTTGTATTTTTTACTCTAATGTATGTTTGTCCACCATTACCTATTTTAATATCACCTTCTAAACAATCTTTTGCAGAATAAGGTGGACCTGGACGTTTACAGTATTTTTTTTTTATAGAATTATTTTTACCATATAAACATAAATTCTGACAAGACATTCTAATATATAATTCAATATATATTTTTTTTTAATATGAATAGATCGTTATTTATGACAATAAAAATGTGAATTATTAAGTAATTATTTTTAATATTATAATAAAAAAAAATTGATTTATATATTGTTTATATTAAACTAATATATTACATGGAGATGGCGAAAACAATATTTCGGGGCGACGATGGAGAAGGTGGAGGAGGTGAAGACCATGAAGAATGCACATCTTTTTCCATCCCCGGAGGAAATGACCAAGATTCATATCAAATTATTGGTAAAGATTGTGTTAGTATTTGTGATGGACATGGAGTAAATGGACAAGATATTTCTAAACTTATTGCAAGCAAATCTTTTCCCAAAGAAGGTTTCTCAACAGAGCGTTCTAGAGATGCATTCTCAAAAACAATTGATAAAGAGCTTCAACAGTTGGCATTACAATTTTGGCAAGAAAAAAGAATGGAAGTACGCATAGTTGAAGGAGGTATCGTTCAATACAAAATCCCATCTGAACCAAAATGGAACTGGGACAACACGGGTGGGTCAACTGCTACTTTTTGCCAACAACAAGGTAACCAACTTGATTTTTCATGGGTTGGTGATTCAGAAGCGCTTGTTATTGAATTTAGAAAAGAAACGGGAGAATTAATCAAATTTGAAGTCGTTACTCAACCTCATGATGCATCTCGAAAGTCTGAACAAGAAAGAATGACTACCAATTTTCCATTGGCTGAAGGAGGTTCAAGTGTTCGTGAACCAAGTGAACCTCCTGCATTTGCACGATTTTGTTATGATTCACAAAAAAGAGGTTTTAATGGAAGAAGGATGGTATTTCCAATTTCATCTATTGACCCATCGAATACAGAATTAATGATGTCTAAAGGTGGATACCATAAAAATGTATCAGGAGATTGGTCAACCTATGTTGTCACTCAACCTACTCCCGAAACAAAGGATACATATGCATCTGATTATAAACCAGCCGAACTTGCAGTTACTCGTTCATTTGGTGATCCTCTTTCACGTAGGTCTGGTGTTATAAGCAAACTGGATTATCGTATGTATGAAATTAATCAAGACCCAGAAATAGGTACATTTGTCATTATGGCAAGTGATGGTGTTTGGGATAATTGGGTTAAAGAAGAAATGGTTAACCGCTTTCTTGAGAATTATTTTGCAGATGGAATTCAGGAAGCAACGACATGGTTATCGGAAGAAACTCATCGAAGAGCAGTCGCAAATTTTGGAAAACAACATGATGATATGACATGCATTGTGAAAGAATTTTAGATTAAAAAAATAAAATAAATTTAGAAACATTAGATTACCTATACATGAAATCAAGAATTGTATAAATCATTTTTTTTTCACGTTCTTCGCAAAAATTATTATAATTGGAAATATCTTTGATAGCAAGATTTTTGTTAGAAGTAAATTCTACAATTTCATTATATTTTTGATTCGATGGAATGTCAAAAGCGGTAATTTCACTTGATTCCAAGTTTTGATGCAAATAATCAATACTCCGGTTTCCTCTTTTATAGTTTGTACTTGCATTAATAATTGCTAAATTTCCCAATCGGTCAATACAAAGTAATTCTTCATCTTTCCATTTTGATGAAAAAGGAATAATATGTTCAATGCTTTTATCTTTTCGAGATGCATTTTTAGGTATATTTTCATTGTAATAAACTGTTAGGATTAGTTTCGCAAATAGATTTAATTTACGACGCCTTTTTGGCTTTTTTGAAAAGATTAATTCATTCTTAAATTCATTGTTTAAAATATTTAATAATTTTTTAAATTGACAACGATTTACTTTTTCAATTGGTGTTTTACGAGATTTTCTTGCTAGTCCTAGAATAAATTCACCTCCGGCATGATATTGTAAAATATTATAAACAATACATTTTTTCTTCTCTTCTTCGTTTTTAATAATGGAACATAATTGATGATACACAAAGATAGAAGTAATGATTTGTAAAATTTCTTTTTTTTTATATTTTTCTAATCCAAAAATAATGTTTATCAAAAGAAATAAACTATTGTTAGACAATTTAAAATGAAGTGTATTTGAAGCAAAATTATCCTTATTAATAAAAGTATTAATTATTGAATTAATCATTTCTGAAATTAGCTCAACACTCTTTTTTACCTTTTCAATAAAGTTAGCTATAATTTCAGTTGTAAACGATTTCTCTTCTAAGGATTCCAATTCACCAAATAGTTTTTGAATGATTAGATTATTATCTTTTCCACTATAAAAGGGGACAAGTTTACATTTGTTAGTATGTAAATAATTTTGAAAGGCTATAAAGAATTCAAACCCATTTAAATTTTGTTCTTTGTTATATTTTGCACTTTCTAATTCTTCTCCAACTGTTTTGGAATCATAATAGTTTTCTATTAAATCTTTTAATTCAATTTCAAATGATTTATTTTCGATTTCAAAATTATTAAAATTCCAGAGAAGAGCAGCATGAATATCTGTTTTTGTTAGTGGATTGTTACCACTATTAATGGAAGTATAAATATTACACAAATCAGTATATGTTGGCTTTTCAAATATCATCATATTGATATGAACTGATGTGTGAAAGTGATTTCCATTGCATAATTTAAGTTTTTTATGTACTTCTTCTAAAATATCTTCAAATTTATTTTGTAATTCTTTCTCAAGTGAATTCCAAATGTTTTTAATAGTATCATCAGATTTCTGAAAAAATCTATCAAGAGTTTTAATTTCAATAAAAGAAGGATAATTTATTTCTTTTAAATATTTAATTATTAGTGACGTTTTTGAAGAATAAATTTCATTAAAATATTCGCATTTAACTTTCAATGGATATTTAAAGAAATATAATAACGCATTTAAACGATTGTTACCATCAATGTTGACATAATAAATTTTTTCTTGATTGCACATTCTCGCCAATGTTATATTTTCAACGGTTGAACCAGTTGTAAATAGAAAATCAATATAATCATTATAATTCGATTGTTTTTTGGTTTTATGTGAATGAATTACCCATTTTTTTTTTCTATTAACTAAGGGGTTTTTGAATTCATTATTTTTAACTAAATCAAATATTTTTTGTACTTCCCATTTTTCATAAACGGGTTGTAATAAATGCTTCGATTGTTCCATTTTAACTAATTCTCTTCCTATTTTCATCTCAAAATCATTTTAAGATAAAAAAAATAACTTTTATTCTCTGAATGCTTTGATTATTTCGTCTTCGATTAATTTATTTTTTTCAATTATTTTTTGAAGATTATCCAAAGAAGCTTTTAATTTAGATAAACGTATTTCAAAATCACTCCTCATTTTTTCCATTTCACTCTTTAGAGTTTGATAATCTTCAGATTCAAAGTGTGTTTTAGAATCGTCATTGTTTAAAATAATTGCTTGTTTTTTATTTTGAGGTCTTTCTAATTGGATATCTTCATTCCCTCTTTTTTTATTCCTAGTTATTAATAATAATAACTCCGCTTTACCTTTTTGAAAGAATGGATGATTATATTCTAAAATATTTGATTTACTACTTTTTTTGGTAAACCCATACATATTTAATTGACGAATAAAGGATGTAATTGAAGAACTTTTATAATATTTTGGCATAATATTTTCTGCAAAATTATAAGTATTCATTATCAATATATTTCCATTTTCTGTCCATTTATAACTTGGGTCTTCTTTTGAAAAAATTTCAAATAATTTAAGAATAAATGGCTTACCTTGTTGATTCATCTTCTTTTTTATTATTTTATCTAATAAAGTTATAAATCAATTTTATTAATATTAGTATAAATTGATATTACCATAATTAATATTAACTAAGACATTTAAATGAATCTATACAACAATTCCCAAATTGATACTAAATTGGCCATTAAAGAATTTATTCCGTCTATTGATGAATTAAATAATTATCATTTAGAAAAAACTAAAAATGTTTCTGACAGTCAAGCTTTTCCATTGCGACCATTATTAATATTATCAAAACATCGAGCAATTTTAAATCAAGAACATTCTAATTTACCTTCTATTATTTCAAACATTTTAGATTCTTTTAAAATTCGATATCTTTTCTACAAAACAAAGTGCAAATGGAAAGCATTTTCCTATCAAAAAGGAATTTTGTCCACTTTTTGTGTCCGATTATTTATTGATAATTTAAAAGATATTATCATTGAACTTCAATTGAGAAATGGAGATAGAATACATTTTTTAAATATCGTTTACGATTTCTTTACATCTTGCATTGAACAAAATATAATCATACAAATTACAGGAAATCGTGGTAAAAAGGAATTTAATTTACCAGCGATTAAATCAAATCCGTTATCAGAAGAAGAATCATATTCAGAAATGTATCGATTATTGGAAATTATAAAAAATGAAAAAAACAACAACATTAGTAATTTTTCTTCAATATTTTACACATTATCAAATGATAATGATAAAAGTTCATTTTATTGTAAAAATATAAAAGAAATTATTAGTTGTCTTGATAGTATTGATAAAAATGTTCAAAATTGTATTATTTGTATTATATTAAACTTAATTAAAAATAATACCGAAATTATGTCCCAAATAATTATTAGTGAACTTTTTAAATTATTAGAACCAATTGTTATTGGAAAAATTAATCTTTTTGAAAATGATAAAAAAATAGACCTATGTTTTTCTCAATTTGAAATTCAAACAAATGCCTTTAAATTATTGTTATTCCTTTCTAAGAATGGTAAATCGAGGGAAGTTATTAAATTTATAAATGAAAATGAAAATGTAAAAAAATATATTGATAATAGTTGTAAAATTATTTATGATTTAGAATTACAAAATGCTGTTATTAATTTAAAAGATAATATAAATTAACATTTTGAGCAACTTGAAAAGTTATTTATTTTTTTTAAATAGATATTTGAATCTTCTCTATTTTTACGTTGGTCAACAATTCCGACTGTATTTGATAAAAAAGTATTAATATGTGTTGATACATTCTTTGCTTCTCGTCGAAATAAACTATCAATTAAAGATGGAGTTTCTTTAACAGATAATTCATAATAATCGGTTATATTATTTTTAGAATTAGCAAGCTGTTTTGCTTCTTTATAAGTGACTTCTCTTATATTTTCTAAATCAGATTTGTTCCCGACAAGAACTATTCTGTATGTATGTTTTGCATTGTAGCCTATTTCTTCTAACCAATATTGAATAGATTCAAATGTTTCTCTTTTTGTTATATCAAACATGAGAATAAATAAATATCCTCCTCTAAAATAAGAAGTAACAATACTACGAAATTTTTCTTGCCCTGCGGTATCCCATATTTGAAGTTTAATAATGTAATCATCTATTTTTTCATATTTATGAAAATAGTCAACACCAATGGTAACATTTTTATTAATATCAAATTCTTTTTTTGTGTATTGACTCATAAAGTTTGATTTTCCAACATTATAATCACCAACGAGAACACATTTTATAATTATATCTGGATTCATATTTTCTGATAATTGCATATTTCTTGTTGACATTTATATATAATAAGAATTTATTTTACTATTTGGATAAGGTAATTAAATATATTCCAAATATTACTAATCCGATGCCTAACAATATTTTTAATGAGATTTTTTTATTATTAAATATAAAATAACTTAAGATAAAAAGAAGGATTGTCTCAAAAGAAAATAATAAAATTCGAATTATTGGTAAACTTGGACCAATTTTTATTGCCATTATTAAAAAAAGATTCGCGAAAAAATAAAGGATACCGCCAATGAAAGAATACTTACAAATATTTATTTTAGAACTCTTAAAATATTTAAATAACAAAGTGATTAATCCTGTTAATCCCATTGCAATACTAAAAAAGCAACAACTTGTTAATGAATCGTATTTATCAAGCTTTAAAAAAACTAAACCAGAAGAAATAAATATACCTGACAAAAAAAGAAATAACAAATACATTCAAAAAGATTATTTAATTATTATAAAATATTATTTTTATTAAAAATTATAATATTTGTATTTTAATCAGAATAATTATAAAATGATATATTGCTTGCAATTGCCATATATTTTATAATATCATTATTTGTATAACTTCCTAAATATTTATAAATAATTGTATATAATTCTTTTGGAAGAAGATGAAATGATGATATTTTACCTAATCTATTATGCTGTGCTAAGATTAAACTATGAATTGGATTTTGATTAATATTTGTCCAAAGGTATGAATGTCTTCTTTTTAAATAGGAATATTGGTTTTCAAATGATTTGTTTTTATGGTCTGAAAACATATAAGGCATTTGAATCTCAGAATAAATTATATTATACAGTTCTAAATGTTGTTTTTCAACAATTGTATCTATTGATTTGTAATTCATAGCAATCGATTTGCATTGTGAACGATATAAATTTCTGTAATCTTGAAATATTTTAGAATCCCTTTTTAAATGAATACCATTTTGATTATTCATTAATGATAACATACCATATCATTAACTCTTTTTACTT
>MDSV01095838.1_pt1 | contig 19925 bp, 18 predicted proteins | sample 810851 | NCBI WGS metagenome assembly MDSV01 (sample SAMN05326640, study PRJNA326480) | marine metagenome | isolation source: seawater | place: Atlantic Ocean: North East | collected 2012 | reverse complement strand
ATTAAATCAATGACAAGTAGGTTTCAAATTGATAAATTTATTTATGGAATTTAACCAAGAAGTAAAAAAAGCAACTGATCCTATTTACCAAAAGATCTCAAAGGTCATGCCTGAGATTGAATGGTCAATACATGCCCCATATGTTCATAAAATTAATCAACTTAAAAAAGAAAAGAATGCTGTCATTCTCGCTCACAATTATCAAACACCAGAGATTTATCATGGTATCGCAGATTTTTCCGCTGACTCTTTGGCGCTTGCAGTAGAGGCTTCAAAAACTTCTGCAGATATTATTGTGATGGCAGGAGTGCATTTTATGGCTGAAACTGCAAAATTGATGAGCCCAAATAAAAAAGTTTTATTGCCAGATATGAAGGCTGGTTGTTCTCTCTCGTCGTCAATTACAGGTAAGGATGTAAGATTATTGAAAGAAAAATATCCAGGTGTTCCTGTTGTTTCTTATGTTAATACTTCAGCAGATGTAAAAGCTGAAACTGACGTATGTTGTACTTCGGCAAATGCAGTTAAAATTGTTAAATCACTTGGAGTCAAAAAAGTTATCTTTTTACCTGATGATTATCTTGCAAAATATGTTGCTTCACAAACAGATGTTGAAATTATTTCTTGGAAAGGAATTTGTATAGTACATGATCAATTTAATGAAAAAGAAATAATTAATATTAGAAAAAATAATCCTGGGATAAAAATTATTGCCCATCCAGAATGCCCTCCTGAGGTAATTAAAGCAAGTGACTTTGCTGGATCAACATCAGGTATGATTAATTACGTGAAGGATAATCAGCCAAAAAAAGTTATGATGGTAACTGAGTGTTCCATGAGTGATAATATTCAAGTTGAAAACCCTAATGTGGAATTTATTAGACCTTGTAATATGTGTCCTCATATGAAAAAAATTACTTTACCGAAAATTCTTGATTGTTTAGAAAATGAAACTGGAGAAATTATTATGGATGAAGAAACAATCAACAAGGCTAGGCTCTCAGTAGAAAAAATGGTAGCTATTGGTAGATAGTTTTTTGTGTCTCAAATTAAACTAAGCGAAAATTTTATTAAAGATCGAGTTAAACTTGCTTTAACTGAGGATCTATACCCATATGGAGACATAACTACTAGTTTATTAAATAATGATAGAACTATTACTGCAAAGTTGATATCCAATCAAGAAGCAGTGGTTGCAGGTTTAAGTTTTGCAAAAAATACTTTCAATCAAGTAGATAAAAAAGTCAAATTTATTCGAAAAAAAAAAGACGGATCAGCAGTCAAAAAGAATTCTATAATTGCTATAATAAAAGGTAAAGCTAGTTCTATATTGATTGCAGAGAGAGTCGCTTTAAATTTTTTATCTCATATTTCTGGTATAGCCACTAAGACTAATCAATTTGTTAAATTAGCCGGAAAAAAATGTAAAATTTGCTGTACTAGAAAAACTATTCCAAACTATAGGGTCATCCAAAAATACGCTGTTAAATTAGGTGGTGGTACAAATCATAGATTTAATTTAAGTGACGAATTTTTAATAAAAGATAATCATATTGCTAGTTCGAGTTTGAAAGAATTAGTTTTATTAGCTGTAAAAAATAAAAAAGGAAAAAAAATTACTGTAGAGGTGGATAATTTAAAACAATTGAAAGAAATAATTGGTCTTAAATTTGATACTATTTTGTTTGATAATATGAGTATTAAAAATCTAAGAACAAGTGTAAAGCTTGTAAAAAATTATTATGAAACAGAAGCTTCAGGGAACATAAATCTTAAAACTGTTAAATCAGTTGCTGCAACTGGAGTAAATAGAATTTCTGTTGGGAGTATTACTCATAGCGCTCCAGCTATAGATTTTAAATTAGAAATTTAAATCAGCTTATAAATTTTGAAAGATCAGGTTTGAAATAGTTTGGGCCTTTCATTACTTTGCCATTTTCATTATAGATTGGTTTACCTGTCTCATCTAATTTACTCATATTTGAATTTTGAACCTCTTCAAAACACTTGTCTAAATTAATTCCAAAGGCATGCCCTGCTCCATAAGTGACGTAAAGGATATCAGTCAAAGCGTCAGCGACCTCTAATAAATCTCTATTATTCATTGCTTCTGTAAGTTCGTTTAGCTCTTCTTTAATTAGATCGATCCTGAGTTTATTAATCTTATCTGTACTAAAAGAAGGTTTTGTTTTGACTTCTTGGCCAAAAGTTTTCATGAAAGTTCCAACTTTATCAAAATTTGTCATTTTGCTCCTGTAAGTTTAAATAAAATTAATATATATGTAATGTATATACTTTGAAAAAAAATATTCATGAAATTAAGAAAAGAATTCGATAGCATTGGAAAAATCAGCGTTCCAGATGAAAAATATTGGGGTGCATCTACTCAGAGATCTAAAAGATATTTCGATATAGGTGAGTTTTTAGTAAGACCGATTCTCATTAAATCTATAGCCATTATAAAAAAAGCGGCTGCAATAGTTCATGGAAGAGAAAAACAAATTTTACCAAACATATCTAAAGCAATTATTAAGGCATCTAATGAAGTGATATCTGGAAAATTAAATGAACACTTCCCATTAAAAGTTTGGCAAACTGGATCTGGAACTCAAACAAACATGAACGTGAATGAGGTTATAGCAAATAGGGCTATTGAAATTTTAGGTGGAAAAAAGGGATCTAAAAAACCAGTCCACCCGAATGATCACGTAAACAAATCCCAATCTACTAATGATGTTTTTCCTACAGCAATGCATATTGCTATTGCAATTGAAACTAAAAATAAACTTTTACCATCACTTGAATTATTAAATAAAGAATTAAAAAAGAAAGTTTTTAAATTCAAGAATATCGTAAAAGTTGGAAGAACACATTTACAAGATGCAACTCCACTATCTTTAGGTCAAGAATTTTCTGGATATCAATCTCAATTAGAGAACTGTATATCAAGAATTAAAAACGCTTTAGAAGAAATATATTCATTAGCACAAGGTGGCACTGCAGTTGGAACTGGTATTAATAGTAAAAAAGGTTTCGACAAAAAGATAATCAAAGAAATTAAAAAAATCACAAAACTTTCTTTTAAACCAACAAAAAATAAATTTGCAGCTCTTGCTGCTCATGATGAAATTGTAAATTTTTCTGGAACACTTAATACCACTGCAGTTTGTTTAATGAAGATCGCTAATGATATTAGATTTCTAGGATCTGGTCCAAGAGCCGGATATGGTGAGTTAATTCTACCAGCTAACGAACCGGGTTCTTCGATTATGCCGGGTAAAGTAAATCCAACACAATCTGAGGCAGTTACGATGGTTTGTGTTAAAGTTATAGGTAATCATAATGGTATAACAATGGCAGGTTCGCATGGTCATTTTGAATTAAATGTTTTTAAACCTTTGATTGCTCATAATATTTTACAATCAATAGATTTATTAGCTGACAGCTCTAAAAATTTTGGTTTGTATTGCATACGAGGTATAAAGGCTGATAAGAATATTATAAAGAACTACTTGGATAATTCTTTAATGCTTGTGACGGCTCTTGCTCCAAAAATTGGTTATGATAACGCAGCAAAAATTGCAAAATCCGCACTTAAAAATAAAACTACTTTAAAAACTGAAGCATTAAGAACAGGTTTAATTAATGAGACAGACTACGATAAAATTGTTAATCCAAAAAAAATGATTTATCCTGCGTAAGCTGCGAAAAGACTATTTACAAAATTTTTAAAAACAATTTTATTCATAAACTTTTTATTTTCAAAATTGAAATTTTGAATAAATTTTTCAACATCTTTATTAGTACCATTATCAATTTTAGGATTATCAAAATTTATTTTTTTTTGGGTTAAATTATAAACAAAATCAATCTCGAACTTTTCAATCTGCTTTCTATTTTTTTTTTTAACTTGAAAAAAACTATAAAATTTATCAAATTTTTTAAAATCAATCTTTGCTCTCCCCACAAGTTTAATATCTTCTTTATCATAATTTAAGTAGCTCTCTTTTAAGGTTACTTCTATTTCGTCATTCCACATTACTTTTGAATTTGATAGCCCAATATTTCCCTGAGATACACCAATTCTTAAAATTAAATTATTTAATTCATTAATGTTAAGTAGATTTTTTACATTTAAATTTAAACTCATATTGAGATTTTCATTATTCAATATTTCTGATTTAATTAATTCTGATAAAATTGAACCATCTTTAAATAAATTCTTAAAACTTAAATTATCGTAATCAAAATTTGCTACGAAATAGAAAGGCTTAAAATCTATTTTTCCATCATAAGATAAATATCTATCTTTTGATGTTAATATAAAAGAATCTTTATTTAACTGATAATCAATAAGAGTATTCTTATTAATGAATGACACATCTACTGAACCTTTTTTTATTTCCTCATTATAATCTGTTTTATTTTCCATAACCAATCTTAATTTTCTTGCATTTAATGAGAATAATAATTCTTTGCTTAATCTTTTATTTTTTACTTTAATTGAAAATGGTATTGTGAAAGCTTCATTTTTAGAGACTAAAACATTTTCTAAATTTTTATAATCATAAAAAAATTTAAAATTGTCAATTTTATTTAAAAACAACATTTCATCATTAAAATTTTTATAAAATATATTACTTTTTTTTATAATAAATCTGTCGGCATTTGGTTTAGTTGTAAGAAGATTTTTAATAAAATTAATATTATCCCTGTTAAGATTAAAATCAGTACCTGATAGTATCACGTCCCTTACATACACATTGTTAATAGATAGTAATTTATTGGATGAAATATAAATTCTTAATTTTTTTACTTTAGCAATCTTTTTTTTATCTTGAATTATTGAAAGATCATTTGAGTAAAAATGAGGTTTTGGGAATAGGCCATATTTAATTTTTTGTTTAAATTCAATTTTAACATTAAATTTATCCAAGATCTGATTCTCTATTTTTTCCTGGATGGTCTTTTTATTGTAAACAGTTGGCATCAAAAAATATGCTAAAGTTGAAATGAAAATAATGGATCCAATTAAAAAAGCTTTGTTATTAGTGTGTAATTTAAATTTTCTAAAATTTTTAATGAGAAACTTTAGCTCATTAAAATAGCTTTCTATTGAATCATTTATTGATATGAGTTGTTTCTTAATTTTTTTTGGTAATATATTATGTATGCTCATAAATAATGGCTCAACTTATAATTAAAAATTCTAAATGGTAAACTCTGATTTTTTAAAAGGTCTAAATAAACCCCAAAAAGACGCAATTATGCACTTGGACGGCCCACTACTTATTGTTGCTGGAGCTGGATCTGGCAAGACTAGAGTGTTAACTACTAGAATAGCTAATATCATTTATCAAAAGAAAGCTTTTCCAAATCAAATCCTTGCAGTGACTTTTACAAATAAGGCTGCAAAAGAAATGCAAAATAGAGTTAGCAAAATTCTAGGTTCGACTGCTATAGGATTGTCTTGGCTTGGAACCTTTCATTCTATTTGTGCAAAACTTTTAAGAAAACACGCTTCAGCAGTTAACTTAAATTCAAATTTCACTATAATAGATACAGATGATCAAATTAGATTAATTAAAAATATATGCAAAGCAGAAAATATAGACGTAAAACAATTAGGGCCGAAATTCATTCTTGCAATAATTGATCGATGGAAAAATAAAGGATTTTATCCAAACGAAGTTATAATTAATCATAAAGATATATATGAAAAAACTGTTTTACCAATTTATAAAATATATCAAAAAAAACTTATAGATTTAAATTCATGTGATTTTGGGGACTTAATTTTACATACTGTTAAAATATTAGAAAAAAATTCTGACATAAGAGAAATATACTCGAAAAATTTTAAGTATATTTTAGTTGATGAGTACCAAGATACAAATTTTATACAAAGTAAATGGCTTAACTTGCTTGCAAATAAGAGTATGAATATTTGCTGTGTTGGTGATGACGATCAATCAATTTATAGCTGGAGAGGAGCTGAAATAAAAAATTTTTTGGATTTTGATAAAATATATAATAATACTAAAGTTATAAGACTCGAACAAAATTATAGGTCAACACAAAATATTCTATCTGTTGCATCTAATTTAATTTCTAATAATCAAAATAGAGTTGGAAAAACACTTATATCAATGGCAGAAGATGGTGATTTGATTAAATTAAACTGTTTTAAAAATGGAAAAGATGAATCAATAGGGGTTTCTGATGAAATAGATTCTTTGAAAAAAAAATTCTCACTAAATAATATGGCTATTTTAGTTAGAGCTATTTTTCAAACAAGAGAATTTGAAGAAAGATTTTTAAAAATAGGTTTGCCATATAGAATCGTTGGTGGCACTAAATTTTATGAGAGAGCCGAGATTAAAGATGCAGTTGCATATTTGAGATTAATACATCAAGGAAAAGATGATCTAGCATTTGAAAGAATCATTAATAACCCAAAACGTTCAATTGGTGAAAGTACTTTAAAAACAATACACGAATATTCAAAAATAAATTCATTATGCTTAGAAATTTCAGCTAAAAAGATGTTAGAAGAGAATTTAATAAAACCAAAAACTAAAGTCAGCTTAAATATGTTTTTAAATTTATTAAACAAATGGAGAAATGATATTAAGGTTAAAAAAATTAGTCATGTTAAGTTATTACAAATAGTTTTGGATGAGTCTGGCTATTCCTCAATGCTCAAAAACAAAAAAGATCTTGAAAATGAAAATAGACTTGAAAACTTGAAGGAACTTTTAAATGCTATGAAAGAATTTGATACACTTGAAAGTTTTTTAGAGCATGTTGCTTTGGCAACTTCAATAGATCAAGAATGGGATGGAGAAAAAATAAATATGATGACCATGCATGCTGCAAAAGGACTTGAATTTGATTTGGTTTTCTTACCTGGATGGGAAGAGGGGTTATTTCCACATCAAAAATCAATTGAAGAAAAAGGTCAAAATGGCTTGGAAGAAGAGCGAAGATTGGCATATGTGGGGATAACTAGAGCGAAAAAGAAAGCAATTATTTCTTTTTCTATGAATAGATTTTACCAGGGAGATTGGATAGATAGTATGGCATCAAGATTTATAGAGGAATTACCAGAGAAATATTTGGAGAAAAATTCCTTTTTCGATGAGAATAAAAACGAAATAGAAGATTTTGAATTTAATCAAGACTTTGAAGTAGATGAGAATGAGAGAAGTCCTGGATGGATAAGATATCAAAAAAGACTTAAATGATAAAAAAAAGATTAAATATTTTAAAAAAAAATTTAGAAAAATTTGGTATTGATGGTTATATAATACCAAAAAACGATGAATTTTTTTCTGAATATTCAAAAAAAGATAGATTAAAGATAATATCAAATTTTAGCGGTTCTGCAGGTTACGCAATTATATTAAAAAATAAAAATTATCTTTTTGTCGATGGAAGGTATACAGTTCAGGCACAATTAGAGTCAGGTAATGATTTTAAGATAATAGATTATAAAAAAATTTTGAATTGTGACATATTTAAAAACCTTTTATTAGGTTTTGATCCTAAGCTTTTTACATCATCACAAATTAAAAAGTTTTTTTTAAAACACAATAAAGTAAAGAAAATTGAATTAAATTTAATTGATGATATTTATAAGGATAATTCCAAATCAATAAAACCATTTTACTCTCTGTCAAAAAATATAACCGGAGAAGATTACCAAAAAAAAATAAATAAGTTGATCAAATACTTAAAAAAAAATAAATTAACTTATATCTTTATTAGTGCGCCTGAAAACGTCGCTTGGTTATTAAACATAAGAGGATTTGATAATCCAAACAGTCCAATTCCAAATTGTCATTTACTTTTAGATTACAAAAAAAATATTTTTATAATTACTGAAAAGATTAAAACCCTAAAACTTATAAAGGAAAAAAAAATTAGAAATAATCAAGTTGTCGAACCAAAAAAATTCAAAGAATTTTTAAATAATTTGAAATTTGGTAAAATATCAATTGATGAAAAATCATGCTCATTATTTTACGAAAATGTCCTAAAAAACAAATTAAGATTAATTAAAAAAGAAGATCCGATTTATTTTTTAAAATCTATAAAAAATAAAGAGGAAATTAAAAATATGATTAATAGTCATATTATTGATGGTGTAGCACTTACAAAATTTATTTATTGGATTAAAAAATTAAATAAGAGAAAAATTACAGAATACGAAGCACAAAAAAAATTAGAAAGCTTTAGAAAATTGAATAAAGATTATTTATACCCTAGTTTTAACACCATAGCTGGGAGTGGGGAAAACGGTGCTATCGTTCATCATAGAGCAAAGAAAAAAAAATCTAAGATAATTAGAAAAGATGATATTTTTTTATGTGACTCTGGAGGTCAATATAGATATGGTACAACAGATGTAACAAGAACAATTTGTTTTAAAAAACCATCAAAGGTAATAAAAGATATCTTTACAAGAGTTTTGAAAGGACATATTGCAGTTGCAACAACTAATATAAATAGTTGTAATATTGGAAGTAAAATCGACAAAAGAGCAAGAAAATATCTAAAAAAAATAAATCTTGATTATCAACATGGCACAGGTCATGGGGTTGGTTTTTTTCTAAACGTTCATGAAGGTCCACAAGGAATATCAAAATATAACAATGTAAAGATGTTAGAAGGTATGGTTTTAAGTAATGAACCAGGATTTTATAAAAAAGGGAAATTTGGAATTAGAATTGAAAATCTTATGTATGTAAAAAAAGTCGAAAAAAAAAAATTATTTGAAAATCTTACCCTGGCCCCGATAGATAAGGAATTAATAAATTTCAATCAGCTAACAAAAAGTGAAAAAAATTACTTATCTAATTATCACATGAAAGTTTATACAAATTTATTCAAATTTTTAAGGCCAAATGAAAAAAAGTGGCTAGCTGGATTTATTTAATATTTTCAACCATTCTTTTTGACTTAAAATTTTTATTCTTAAATTTTTAGCTGTATCAAGCTTTTTTTTAGTCGGTTTTTCACCAACTATTAAATAATCAAGTTTTTTTGAAATATTACTAATTATTGAGCCTGAGTTTTTCTCTATCAGTGATTTTGCTTCTGCTCTACTTATGCCTTCTAGCTTGCCTGTAAACATAAATACTTTATTTCTTAACAATCCATCTTTTCTAAAATTTAAAAACTCTTTAATGTTAAGAATATTTTCAAGTTGATTTATAACATTCAAATTAGTTTTATTTAAAAAAAAACTTTTTAAAGAATTAATTTGAGTTTGACCTATTCCATCTAGGTTCAATAATTCGTCAAATTTTTTATTATTTGCTAAATTAACAAAATTTTTTGAATTTTTTAAATTTTTTGCAATTAACTTTGCATTTTCATACCCGATATGTCTTATTCCCAAAGAAAAAATAAATTTTTCTAAAGTAATGTTTTTTTTTTCTTCAATAGAATATTTTAAATTTTCTATTGATTTTTTTCCCCAACCATCCATGAGCTCGATCTTTTGAAAATTAAGATTAAATATATCTTGTGGAAATCTGATTAATTTTTTTTCCCAAAAATTTTCGACAATTTTTTTTCCAAAACCATCAATATTTAAAGCCTCTTTAGAAACAAAATGTTTAATTTTTTCTATTGATATCTTTTCACATTCATATCCTTCACTTGAACATCTACGAACTGCATCTTCTTTTTTTGTTATTAGGTTAAATTCTTTAACTGTTTGAGATCCACATGAAGGACATTGTTTAGGGAAGATAAATTCTTTTGAATTTTTTCTTTTTTTTAAATCTACTGAAATTATATGTGGAATAACATCACCAGCTCGTTCTACAACCACTGTATCACCAATCCTTATATCTTTTCGTTTGATTTCATCCTCATTATGTAACGTTGCATTTGAAACAATTACACCACCAATATTAATAGGAGAGATTTTTGCTACCGGCGTCAAAGCTCCAGTTCTTCCAATTTGGATATCTATTTTATTTATCACTGAAATTCCTTTATTAGAAGAAAACTTGTGAGCTATTGCCCATCTTGGTGAGTTTGCAACATATCCAAGTCTATTTTGTAATTCAAAAGAATTGACTTTATATACTATTCCATCAATATCAAAATCTATTTCATTTCTTTTTTTTTCAACTTTATTGTAATTAATTAATAAATTTTTAATTCCGGATGTCGTGATGTTGAGAGAGTTAGTTTTAAAGCCCCATTTTTCCAAATTTTTCAAGAAATCATTTTGATTATCAATTTTAAGTCCTTTTTCAAAACCAAAAGTATAAGCAATAAATTTTAAAGGTATTTTTTTTGTATCTTCAGAATTTTTTTGTCTCAATGATCCTGAGGCAGCATTTCTTGGATTTGCAAACTTATTTTCAATTTTTTTAAAATCACTATTTTGTATAAATACCTCTCCTCTTATATCAATTTCATTAGGAAAGTTTTTGTCTGTTATGACTTTTGGAATATCGTTAATAGTTTTTAAATTAGACGTAATATCTTCCCCTTCCTTTCCATCGCCTCTTGATAATCCAGTTTCAAATTTTCCATTAATATATATTAATGAAGCTGATATACCGTCTATCTTGGGTTCTGCTGAATATTCAATTTTAAAAGTTCTGTCTTTATTCAGATAATTCAAAATTTTTTTTTCAAAATTTATTAAATCCTCCTCACTAAATGCGTTACCTAAAGATAACATTGGTATTTTATGAGAAACTTTTTTGAATATCTTTGATGGTTTAAATCCAACAATTTTACTAGGAGATTTTGAACTTTTTAACTTAGGATATTTTTTCTCTATTTCATTAATTTCATTTTTTAGATTATCAAATTCACTATCAGAAACTAATGGTTCACTTTTATCGTAATAATGTTTGCTATATTTTTCAAATAATTTTAGTTTTTTTGAATAATATTTTTTAATTTTATCATTGTTCATTATTACTCAAAGAGTTTTTTAAACCTATTTATAACACCTTTTTTTTCTTTTTTTATTTGTTTAATTCTATTGTCCGTATAATTTTTATTGAATACTTTATACGATTTTTTGTACCACTCACCTGAAAGATAATTATAACCTAATAAATTAGCATATTTTTGAGACTCATCTAAAAGACCTAAATTATAATATATTTCCACTAATCTATGGAGAGCTTCCTCAATAAAAATAGTTTGATCGTATTCCTCGACTACAAACTTAAATCTATTGATCGCTGGAATCCACTTTTCTTTTTTAATATAATGTCTTCCCAGATACATTTCTTTTGATGCTAAAATATCTTGAATTAAAGCTAATTTAAATTCTGCATCTAGTGCGAAATCTGTATTTGGATAATTCTTTATTATAAAATTAAATTTATTTTTTGCTTGAAATAAAGGTGCGGAGTCTCTTTTTTCATCCTCAATTGTCTCATAATAACAAATTGCAATTAAATAATGTGCATATGATAGATTATTATCGTTAGGATAAGTTTTTAGATATCTTTGTAAATTAGATAATGCTTCAGCATAGAAATCTTGCAAATAATATGAATATGAGGCCATCAATGCAGACCTTGGGGCCCATTCTGATTGAGGGAAAAGAAGTTCTGCCTCCAAAAATTTTTTAGCAGCAAAAAAAGTATCATTTTTATTCAAAGCTTCGTAAGCTTCTCTATAAGCTGATATCATTTCTAATTTTTGCTCAGACTCTTTAATGTATGAAATCTCTTTTTCCTCTTTAGCACAAGAAGTAAATAAAAATAAAACAAATATAATAAATAAAAAGTTTATTCGACTCATGATAAATTTATATAATCATAAGGAGAGATTATAAAGATGTTAATTTACGCTATTGATCTTAGGAGACTCTTATTAATTACTGTATGTGGCAAACTTCTCTCTTTAATTTCAACTATAGAAAAATTTTCTTTATTTTCAAATACTTTTCTCAAAAGTTGATTGGTTAAGTAATGACCCCCTTGAGAACATTTAACACTTGCTATCATTCTATAGCCACAAGTATACAGATCACCAATACAATCGAGAATTTTATGATTCACAAATTCTTTGTTATTTCTTAAGCCAGTTTCATTTAAAATTTTTGCGTCTTTAACAACTATTGCATTATCAAGGCTTCCACCTTTAGCGAGACCTTGTTCTTTTATTTTTTCAATATCTTCAAATAAGCAAAAAGTTCTTGAATTGAAAACATCTTGTAAATCATCTTCGTAAACATTAATTTTATTTTTTTGATTTCCTATAACGTCATTTCCATATTTTAGTTCAAAATCTATATCTAACCTAAGTTTCGAAGGTGCAATAGAAATAAATCTTTCTCCGCTTTTAAATTCAACTTTTTTATTTATTTTAATAATTTTTATCGGTAGCTCACTTATCTCAAAACCAGCAAAACTAATCTTTTCTATAAACTCTTTAGCTGATCCATCTAATATAGGTACTTCCTCACCATCAATTTCAATTAAAGCGTTATCAACACCTAATCCAAATAGAGCTCCCATCAAGTGTTCGATTGTTGAAACTCTTGCTCCAAATTCATTAGAAATAGTGGTATTCAAGGATGTGCTAGTAACGTTAGAAAAATTTGGAATTATTAAATTTTTATCTTGAAGATCAACTCTTTTAAAAATAATTCCTGAATTAGGCTCTGATGGATTTATAGAGACATTTGCTATTTTACCGCTATGAAGTCCCACCCCTTTAAATGTAACTTTTTGTTTTAGAGTTTTTTGGTTTAATGCAGACATCGAGCTGTTCTAATACTTTTAGGTTTGAACTCAAAAACAACTAATGTTACTGGAAAATACAGTTTTTAACTAAAAAAATTAAAAAATTTTTCAAAAAAACCCTCATTTTTAGTGGCTTTACTCATAAAAATTACTTCATTTGAATTACAACCTTCGATCACTTTTTTTGCCATTAAAAATAGATCTTTATTCTGGTTATCTAGAAACGTTCTCACGTAACCTTCGTACACAACCTGACTTAGAGTTATTTGATACCTGCTCAAAATTTTCTCTAATTCTTTAACAAAGTTATCTGAAATGCAGACAAATGATAAATCTAATGAAAAACTATTACAATCTAGATTTTTAGGTAAGGATGTAAAAACTTTGTTATCAAAATTGTAATTATCAATTATCATATGTAAAATTTTTTTTTGATATAAAGTTTTTTTACAACTTTCTTTAGCTTCGTAAAGTAAATGATTTAAACTTTTTTGTGTAACGCTATTTTCATAATTTCTTTCTTTAATTGACAACTTCAAATTGAATAGATCACTAGAATCAATTATGACAAATATTTTTTTTACAAAACCTTTTATTTTTTTTTCAATTTTAAAAATATGATCATTTAAAAATTCATCAACACTTTTAAATAATAAATCGATCTTATCATGGTAGTTTAGACTTATCTCATCTTCATAAATCTTTTTATTGTCATCTGTAATTACTGAAATAATTATTTTTTTTGTGCCTATCGATAAATAGGTTTCATATTTTAAATTTTCACCCATTTATAATAATTTGATTTTGTTGTCTTAAGTCAATCACACTTATTTTGTTTTGTTTTTTTTTTAAAATTTTAAAAATTTTTTCAAAAGATTGCTCTAGATTATCTTTAGGCAATTTTATCAACAAACCACTATGTAATTCAATATCCCATCTTCCTGATTTAAAAAAGAATAAACTTTTAATTTTACTATAATCAAAGTTTTTGTTTGTCATTACTTCTTTGAGTTCAAAAAAATTTTTTTTTTTAAAATCTCCAAATATAAATGGAATTTCTAGATCTGTTTCAGATAATCTAATTAATTTCCCATTAGATCCTAACAAAAAAATATCTTGGCCATTTTTTATTTTCGCTAAGAAATTTGTCTTATTTACTTTTATATTAAGTGTCGATGGATACTTCTTAAAGACTGAGTAACTTTCAATTAAATTATAAGAATCAATCACTTTATTAATTTTGTATTTTTTAAGAATAAATAAATTTTCTATTCTTAAAATAGAAAGATCATTCTTTAGTTCTAAATTATTTTTTTCACTTAGCCCATTTATATTTATCTGATTTATTTTAGGAAAATCTACATTTAATAAATGTTTATTATTAGATGTTGCTAAAATAAAAAATAATAAAACATAAATTAAAATTTTTTTATTTTTTAGTTGAAGCATCATGCAGAATTAATTCAATCAAATTAATAAAGTTTATACCTTTATACGCAGCAATCTCTGGAACAAGAGAAAGATTTGTCATGCCAGGTTGAGTGTTTATCTCTAATAAATAAAATTTTCCATTGAAAAATTTAAAATCTGATCTTGTAACTCCTCTGCATCCAATTAATTTATGAGCTTTTTGAGCTATATTCATTAATTTATTGAATTGAATTTTTTTTAAATCTACAGGAATTATATGTTTTGTTTTTGCTTTTGAATTATATTTTGCTTGATAATCATAAAATTTTCTTTTTGGCTTTAACTCAATAGCACCCAATTTTTTTTTACCAATAATTGCAGCTTGAATTTCTCTTCCTGGTATAAACTGTTCTATCATTACTTTTTTATAATCTTTAATATGATTTAATTTCTTGATAATATTTGTTTTTGTACAAATAAAAACATTTACACTAGAACCTTCATTTATAGGTTTAATTACAACTGGAAATTTTAATTTCTTTTCGATAATTCTTATCAAATCCTCTTTTTTTTTATCAAAAAAATAAATAAAATACTTTGGGGTCAATATTCTATTGTGTATAAAAATTTTTTTTGACAATTCTTTATCCATTGCTATCGCAGACGATATAACACCTGAGTGGGTATAAGGTATTCCAGTAGTCTCTAATATAGTTTGAATATAGCCATCTTCACCAAACTGACCATGTAAAGCATTAAATATGACTTGTGGTTTAAATTTCTCAATAACGTTAAGCATTTTAAAATTTGGTTCAGCAATTTTAACATTATAATTATTCTTTATAAGCTCTTTAGAAACCTGTTTTCCAGTATCAAGACTTATAGATCTTTCCTTAGATACTCCACCTGAAATTACTAATATTTTTTTTTTCAAATTATTCTAAAATTTTAATTTCTGTTTCTAAACTAATTCCAGTTTTTTCCAAAACATTATTAGTTACAAAATCGATCAATTTTTTCATGTCTTCAAATGAAGCATTACCTTTATTAACAAAAAAATTACAATGTTTTTCTGAAATATGAGCATCTCCAAAGCTTATATCTAGGGGAACAGACTCCACAATAAGCTCCCAGACTTTTTTTTTAGTTTGAGTTACTGGATTCTTAAAAGTACTTCCACTTGTTTTTATCTTGTTTGGTTGACTTTTTTCTTTTTGAGATTTTAATTTATTAATTACATTTTTAATTTCAGAGCTTTTACTTCGGGCTCCTTTAAAAGAAGCGCTTAAAAAAATTAAATCCTCAGATAAATCATTTTTTCTGTAACCAAAATTAATATCTTTTGATAAAATTTTTTTTACATTGCCAACCTTGTCGATTACTTGAATTGACAACAAAATGTCCTTAAATTCTTTTTCAAAACAACCGGCATTCATCTTAATCCCACCACCTATGGTCCCAGGAATACAAGATAGAAACTCAAATCCACTAAGATTATTATTCATTGCGAATTCAGATAAAGTTTTATCTAACACAGCGCTTCCTGCTATAATGATATCATCGCCGAGAAGAGAAACATTATTAAAATTTTTACTTAATTTGATCACAACTCCATCAAATAAACTATCTGAAATTAAAGTGTTTGATCCTGCTCCCAGAATAAAAATTTTTTCTCTATTGTTTAATTTCTTTAAAAAATTTACTAGTTCTTTTAAATTTTCTGCTTTAAAGAAAACTTTGCTTTTTCCACCAATATTAAACCAATTCTTTTTTTTCAAATCATGTTCAAAACTTACATTTTCACCAAAGTCTTTTAACAAATCTTTTAATTGTTTTATTTCCATTATATCAACTGAGGTAATTGCCTCATCCAATTTGAAATTGAACCAGCCCCCATACCAATTACAATTTTTTTTCCATAAACATTTTTTTTTATAAATCTTGCTAATTGATTTTTATCATTTACTAAAAATAATTTAACTCTTGAATTTTTTATGATCTCTCTTGCAAATTTTAAGTAGTCAAAACCAAGTTTTATTTTTTCTCCCGCAGCATATATTGGACATAGAATTACAGTATCAGAATTTTTAAAAGCATAAGAAAATTCTTTTCTTAAATCTTTAATCCTTGAAATACGATGAGGTTGAAAAATACAAATCTTATGATAATTTTTATAAACTCTATTTACACCATCAAGAACAACTTTAATTTCTGTTGGATGATGAGCATAATCATCATAAAAGTCTATATTATTAAAAGTAAATATCTTATTAAATCTTCTTTGAACCCCTTTAAAATTAGCAAGTCCTTTTTTTATTTCTTTAACAGATATTCCAACAGTCAACGAAACTGCAACCGCAGCAACTGAATTTCTAACATTATGTGTTCCAATTAATGGTATTTTTATTTTTTTTATAGTTATTTTCTTTTTATTTGGAACATTAACTTGTAAATCAAAATTAGTGAACTTCTTGTTCTCTTGAATATTTTTTATAAAAAAATTTGATTTTGAATTAGTCCCATAAGTATAAAAATTTCTAGTTCTTATTTTTCTAATAATCTCTCTATTGATCTTATCATCAATACATATAAAAGATTTTCCAAATGAAGGAACTTTTTCAATAAACTGAATAAAGTAATCTTTCAAATCATTCATCGACCTGTAATAATCCATATGTTCTCTATCCACATTAGTTATTATTGAATATGTAGGTGGTATATGAATAAAACTTCCGTCAGATTCATCTGCTTCTAATATTGACCAGTCACTTTTTCCAAGTTTTGCTGTATTTCGTATTGAATTAATAACTCCACCATTAATTATTGTTGGATCTAATTTAGTTTTTTGAAAAATTGATGCAATTAAAGAAGTTGTAGTAGTTTTACCGTGTGATCCAACTACAACAATATTTTTCATTAAAGATACAATATGAGCTAACATTCTGCCTCTAGTTATAATTGGTAATTTTTTTCTTTTAGCTTCTAAAATTTCTGGATTATTCTTTTTAATAGCTGATGAAATAACAACAATCGTAGCATTTTTGAGATTTTGTTTTTTATGTCCTATAAAAATTTTAATCTTATTTTTTTTAAGTCTTTCAATATTTTTATTAGATAATAAATCACTTCCCTGAACTTTAAATCCTTTTCCTTTCATTATTAACGAAAGTCCGCTCATTCCAATTCCACCAATTCCAACAAAATGGATAATTTCGTTTTTTGCTAATTCAATTTTCATCAATTGCTCCTAGTATTTTTTGATTAACATTAATCCATGAATTTTGATAATTTAATTTTTTAAGATTTTCTTTTATAATCAAATAATCGCTTTTTTTACCTAAAATTTTATCTAAAAGATCCTCAATTTTTTCATCAAACAAATTCTGCTGAATTATCCAGCAACAATTATTTGTTTTATAATAGTTTGCATTTTCTAGTTGATGATCATCTTTTGAACTGGGAAGTGGGACAGTTATAAACGGAATATTTAAAACAGCTAGCTCAGCTAAAGTCGATGCACCAGCTCTTGTTATACACAAATCTGCTTCTAACATCATACTTGAAAAATCTCTTTCAAAGTAAAAAATTTTATTCTCAATTTTATTTTTTGTGTAAAAATCTTTTAAGTCAGGAATATTATTCTTATTAGTTTGTTGAATTATTTTAAGTGGATTTTTTTGAGAAATAGAAAGTATAAAATTTTTTAAATTTTTATCAAAAATTTCTGCACCTTGGCTACCTCCAACAACCAATAATGTAAACTTATCTTTTTTTTTTTTTCATTTAGTTTCATCTTATATATATTTTCTTTAACAAGAGGGCTTATTACTACTATTTTATATTTAAAACTATTAGGAAAATTTTTGATATCATCTGAATAACAAAAGATTTTTTCACAAGAATCCAGAAAAAATTTATTAGCACGACCCAAAACTCTGTTTGGTTCAATTAAATAAATCTTAATTTTTAGAAACTTAGCAGATAAAATAAGTGGCAAAGACATATATCCACCTGTAGAGAAAATTTTTTCAATTTTCTTTTTTTTTAATAGAAAAAAAGATTTAATAATTAAAAATAAAATAATTAAAAGATTAAATGGGAGGAAAAAAAGATTTGATAACTTTGGTGTATCAATAATTTCTATCTTATATAAATTTTTATCAAAAAATCTTAACCCTCTCTTATCTGTTGAAATATAAATATTTGCTTTTTTTATTAAATGTTCGTGTAAAATTATTGCAGGTGTAATATGACCTCCTGATCCACCTGTTGTAATTAAATAATTTTTTTTCACTTTAATAAATTTTTCTTTTTGTTAAATTAAGAATTATACCCGACAATATCGAGATACTAATAATTGAGGAGCCACCATAACTTATAAATGGAAGAGTCATCCCAGTCGTTGGAAATAATCTAATATTAACGCCCACGTGAATCATTGTTTGCATTAAGATAAGACTCGTGCATCCTACTAAAATAAGTTTCGTTTTTTCGTCGTTTTCAAAATAAACTTTTCTAAAAACAGTATAAATAAATATTAGAAATAATAATAAAATTAAAATTATTGCGATAACACCGAACTCCTCAGAAATTACAGAAATTATATAATCTGTGTGAGCTTCTGGAACTCTATTTTTTAAAGTGCCTTCTCCTATTCCTTTGCCAAAAAAACCACCACTGGTAATTGAATCTATGGCTTTATCAGATTGAAAATTATATTTTCCTGTGTCTGAGTCAAAAAAAGACAAAATTCTATTTTTTATATAAAAAAATTTTGGAATAAAAAACACTAGAGTTAAAAGAAACAAGATCAAAGATAGAAAAAAAACTAATAAATAGAATATATTTATACCACTTGTAAAAATTAAAACTGACCAACTAAAAAAAACTAGAAGAGTTTGACCAATATCAGGTTGAATAATTAATAATAGACCCACTATTAATGTTGCTAAAAAAGAAAAAGAATATTTTAAATAGATGTTTGTATATTTTTGGCTACTTAAAATTAAACTTATAAAAACAATCAAAAAAGGTTTTACTAATTCAATAGGTTGAAATCTTGGTAATATATATAAGTCAATCCATCTTTTGGACCCTTTAACTTCTATACCGATAATTGGTACCAAGAATAAAAAAAGTAATGATAATGTAAAAATTATTATAGAAATTTTAAACAATTTTTCTTTTTTTATTAATGATAGAAAAAAAATTACAAAAATTCCTAAAAGAATAAAAATCAAATGTTTAAAAAAAAAAGAGTAATCATTAGTATCTAGTTTATCCGAGGCAATAAGTGATGTTGATACTAATGAAAAAAAAAGACCAATTATAAATAGTATTATAATTAGCGAAAATATTAATTTATCAATATTTTTCCACCATTCATAATAAATATTATATATTGTTCTTTTATATTCCATTTAAATATTTCTTTACCAATTTATTAAAATAAAAACCTCTATCTTCAAAATTTTTAAAACTATCAAATGAAGCTGCGGAAGGACTAAACAATATTGTTTGCTCTTTCAATTTTTTTTTTTTTACAATCTTAATAACTTTTTGAAGAGCCTTTTTAAGACTTGAAAAATTTTCGTACTTAATCTTTCCATTTAGTTTTGAGTTGAAAAATTTTTTTTTTTTACCATAAATAAAAGCTCTAATATTATTGAAATATTTTTTTGGTAATTTAAATTTATCCGCTCTTTTATGAATCCCTCCTAATATCCAATAAATATTAGAATTTGATTTTAATATACCTATCGATGAAGAGAAGCT
>MDSV01249293.1_pt1 | contig 19926 bp, 17 predicted proteins | sample 810851 | NCBI WGS metagenome assembly MDSV01 (sample SAMN05326640, study PRJNA326480) | marine metagenome | isolation source: seawater | place: Atlantic Ocean: North East | collected 2012 | reverse complement strand
CCTTGATACTACGTTCACATTGTTTGAACTTAGTATTTCCATTCACGTACAAATGATCTCCCTCCTTTATACCATGAATACTTGCAATACTATCTGCTACAATAGATTCAACTTGAAATTGGTCGAATTTTTTTTTGTAGATGATTCCGAATTGTCCGTAATGCGGAGAGAGGTATAATTCATCGCTGACAAGACCTAAAATAGGTTGATTACACATTGGACATAATGCGTGATGGTTTACCGCCCATTTAGATATGCAATCGAAGCAAAACTTGTGTGAACATCCGTTTATGTAAGAATCTATTTTTGTATTTTCTAAACAAATGGCACACTCTTCCATTATTACATAATACACATGAAATTTGTTTCATCCATACGTAAAATAATACTGTTTTAAAATACTCAACCCATTATATGAGTGTTCAGCGTGACAATGCTGCGTGTCTGGAATCTCTCGAGCGGTTTCTAGAGAATATAATGCAAACGCCAATCATTGAGGGACTACTCAGTATCAGAGAGCAAGCGGACGAGATAACACAGCAAAACATATCAGAGGAAATGGTTGCTGATGATATAACAAAACAATTATTGAGAGAGGTCAAAACATGGACACAGGTTCTGTTAGATGAGGAGGTACGTCGTATCAACTCCAAAATACCATACCTTCAAAAGTTGCTAACTGCGTTATTCGTTATGAAAGTTAAGGTTCTTTCGTGTATCAATTTAAAAAAAGACAATGGAGATTTTCCCCTAACAATACCATCGAACTCGACATTCATTCATCAGACATACATCAATTGTGCGAATGTCATGCTGGACAATCCTTACGTTCTGAATGACATGAAGATTGTTGACTTACGTCCTCTTGTTGCCGAGGGAATACGGAAGGCATGTTTTGCATGCATAGAATGGTCTGATCTGCTCGAATGGGGTCTTGACGGTGTTGATGTGAATGATATAGTTAAAGCAGTTACTGAAGAAAATGAAAATGAAGAAAATAACAACGAAGAGAGTACAGAAGTCAACGAGGACGTCAAGGGCTGGCCAGATGATTCCAATGGCGACGAAGAGTTCCATGATCTTGCAAACGATATAAAAATGAATGAAAGCGATAAAGAGGGAGATGAACAAAACAACGAGTCTAGAAATGAAGAAGACAATAATGATGAACAAGAAAATAACGAAAATAATTCGGTAAGTGACGATGCAAGCAGTGTTTCTGAAAGCGTAGACAGTTCCACTCCAGAGAATGAGGAGACGACAAAAACTGTGAATTCTGATAACAACGCCTCTTTCTTTTAACGAATCTTTTTCAATTTGCTTCCGATATTGAAGGTGCCAAAGAAATCGTCAGTGTACCTGCATCTGCATTGCTTTTTGGGGCCGACACAACAGTTACTTCTCTTGGAGGTACAGTGTCGTTCTCCTGCAGTGACGATCTTACGGTACGCATACCAGTATGAGTCACTGATACAATGTGTTTTGTTGTTGTTTTCTCTGGTAATTTTATGCTTATAGTAAATGCACAACGCTTTACGAAAGTTTCAATGTCTTCTGTGTCTTCTGTAATGTAATCAAACAAATTAAAAACGTTTGAAGGTACATTGTTGTCCGTTCTCGTGAAACGTACAGTGTTGTCCTCTCTCGTGAAATCCGTGTCAGTGATTTTTACAGTCAATTCATCTGCCGGAACCGGATCTGAACCTGAATCCAAGACATTGATAGTTAATTGATATTGGCGATTGCCGTTTGTTTTAGGAAAACACCCTCTTGTTACAGAAAGAGCATCAATATCTTGTTCTTCACTTCTACATACATGTCTACCTCGAGATGTGTTCACATAACCCAATGAACAACTATCGCAACTCGCCGATTCATAAAAACATGGCGTCGATGCAGAACATTCAGTATCAGGTCGTAACGTATTTTCTTTCTGTTTACAATCTTCAAATGCACTATAAAATGACACGAAACCATAAGCTATAAGTGCTATGACTGACACAAAAATAGTATAAATGAACACAGAAAAGTTAATATCAGATGTACCAGAAGATCGTCTGAACTTGTCCATAAACGATACTTTGGGACCGGTTTCTGGAACATCATTTCCTATTTTTCCTATCATACCAATCTTGTTCGGGATTGTCGAAATATCAGAGTTCTTCTTCGTGGTTGGGGACTTCAGTGCCTCCTTTGGCTTCGGTGCCTCCTTTGGCTTCGATACCTCCCGTTTTGGTGCGTCTTTTGGCTTTGGTGCGTCTTTTGGCTTTGGTACCTCCTTTGGTACCTCCTTTGGCGTCGGTGCCTCCCGTTTTGGTGCGTCCTTTGGCTTCGGTGTACGTATTTTGGGTTGAGATTTCGGCACATCTTTCGATAGACCTGTGAGCTCAGACATTTAGTATCAACAAGTATTTTATTCCAGCTTAGATTCCCATTCCTTTACAAATTTAAGTGCGTCACCATGGTTTTCCCACCAACACATAGGACGAACGGGTGTATACAATTTTCTGAACATGGGGCCAAGATAACTACTGTCTGTACTTTCATAATCAACGATTACTATCGATCCCATAAGCCTGGTTTGAATGTAACTGCGATGTGCTTTCATCACTTCGGCAACAAACTTGAGATGAGACAATGAAAAGGCGTCCATATTTGATACGTCAATTATAATGTAGCATGGGTTCTCCTCAGTAGTGTTCTTTATGAATTCTGTCAATGCTTTCCATACAACCTCATTTTCTGAAAGGTTGATATTTCTTTTTGTTTTGCCTTCTAATACCATGAAGGGTCTTGGCGATTGTATTTTCAACAATCTGAATATGTAACCCGGTTCGTCAATGACAACAAGTTTGTCACCGTTGAAACCACCTTCAATGAGTTCATCCATATTTATGTGGTCGTAATTATTTCATTGTCTTTAATCCGCATTAAATGTAACATGGACAAAACCATCAGCCGGAAATACATTTACGATACTTTTTATGTTGACAGTGCATTCAGAAGACCTCGTGATACTTCCTATGATTATAATGTTTATTTTGAGAGCAACGATTCAAATAGTGCAAGAAAAATGAAAGATGTTGTCTCAATTGATGTCATCAATGCACATCTTCCAGTGAGAAATAACAATATATTGGCTGGGTTGAACTCGTTCGATATCCACATATTGGAAAATCAAACATCACAGCGGGTGGTGAGGAATGCTACGGAGCTGCAACAATTTTTCACGTCTTTGTTCACGGAAGCCCATGTAAGTAATGCAATCACAGTAAGTCAAGAATTGCGTGAAATTTCGGTTCCTTCGGGTAATACGGAGCGTTATGTCAAACTGAGGCTTGAATCTTCATCGAGTGTCTTGTTGTGCGATTCCAATCAATTTCCTTCATTCGATTCTGAAACACATACGGACAGCTCTTTGTTTACTCTTCATATCAGTCCACTATTGACTCAGACGTCTTCGCCTATTTTAATCGATAGTAACCACAATTTTGTAACTCCACTTACATTCAGCGTAATGAAACAATCTAGTGTTCCTGTCACATTACAACCAGGTTATTATCCATCATATTTATCCATGATAAATCAACTGTGGTCTTCTCTGCAATACATTGATCCAAGTGTAACTCCTGAAACCAATTTACAATTCTCTGATTTTTCAGTCAATTCAGATACAGATGTTAGCAGTGGTGGACTTGGATGGTCGTCCAGAAGAGAGCCACAGGCTCAGTGGTCACTTTATTTTAGAACGAATATTACCACATACTCACATATTGCGTTGACTAAAAGATACCATAAGAATGATTTTGACTTACTTTCACAATTTGGGTTACAATATGAAACCGTTGGAGATAACTGGAATGAACAAACAACAGCTCACAAACTGCGTCATGCCTTTTTAATGAAATCTTATGTTGTTACTGCTGAAGATTCGGTATTGAATAATATTCAACCTTCCGTTACTGAACGGATAGATGAACAAATCATTTTGACTAATGCCTCGCGCATATTTGAACTTAGATTCAACGCTATAAATCTGATTTCAAGAAGATATGTGAACGTATTGATAGAACAAATTCCAAACGCAGGTTGCAAACTTACGAATGATAATATTTCGAATATTGTGTGTAGAATAGACTTGACTACAAGTCATTTTTTACAATACAGCGATTCGACTTCTCCGGCTGTTGAAGGGGGCAACAATGCTCAAGAAGGAACTAGTAATAATGCATTTACGTCATTCACATCATCCGAATTGCAACAAAATACGTCTTTTTTTGAACCAATCACATTAAAGGGATTGAATATTAAATTGAAGGACAATCTCGGAATCGACTATGATAATTCCATAAATCATACATTTGAATTCAGAATTACCCGACTTGGTGATGCTGTCGTTCCATTCAATATTCCAACTCACGGTGTATCGTCCCTGAAACATTCCAAAAGAACTCTTACAGAAATGGACGATTACGTAGAATACAGAAAACAACCAAAAATGAAGAGACGCAGAAACCATGAAGTTGCTAACATACAAATACAACACGCCAATCCGCTCTATCAATGGACTGATGATAACAAATGGGCGATAATTGGAACAATCACAACATTCTTTGGTACTTTGTACTTGTCTTCGTTTTTTACAAAAAGACACATAGAATAATGAAGGAAATCGAAATGTATCCCACTGCCAATTACAGAATTCAGTGATTGCGATAACAGTAACCTGACAATCGTGATACCGGGCGCAATCGCTCTTCTTATACTAATGATACTTATAATGAAGAAAATAAGAACATCTCGAAATTAACATTGATACAAATAATGTTTCATTATCGTAATGAGTACTACAAAGATAAACTTCTTTCACAACTCGAGTCACACACAACTTCGAGTTTCCCAGGGTGTCCCGGAATCGATGGCGGTACTTCCAGATGATTCTTCAGATGCATCGTATATAATGTCGTTCAATGTCAATAGAATAGTGCACGTCAGTTCATCTTTCGGAAGAAAGGAACATGTTCATTTGTATTGTACATCTACAATAAACACCGATATATTTGTAGAAATAATTTCAAATACTGGTCTTGTAGAATCTGGAAACCTACAGAGAGCGTCCTCTTGGCCAAAGCGTGAATTAGTGTTGCAGGTGAAAGCAAACCAGCCCTCTCCCCAGATCGTCTTGCAGGGCTTCACTATTAGTGCAGGTGCTGCCATATCAGCATGTTCTAGGGATCCGGGTGTTATGTTTTTCGGATTTGTTGTTCAAGAATGATTGAAAGCCATCCTGATGGTGTTCAGTGTTATCAATCTCTTTTAGCAATCCAAAAATCCGATAAATCCACTGGTTCCATAAGTGTATTACCTAAGTCTCATCTGCATCACAAGACAATCATAAGTTTTGTCGATTTTTCACGATTTTTGCCGATTTTCCCCCAATTCCCCTGGCGGGGTTCGTTCGCTCTGAACGAAAGTAAGGTCACGGACGACACACGCCATGGACGCTCAAATTGCAGATGTCATTCTCTCTCTCTTTGCGAGCGGAGAGACCGACACGAAGAAGATTCACGCCACACTCGTCAAGGAGTTTCATGAGAGCGCCCCTAGCCACAGCCATGTGAAGAAGCAGTGTGCAGCGACCCGCCGCAGCACCGAAGCAGAGAAGAAGGACAAGATCGACGTGGCGAACGAACGCATCAAAGCCGCGATCTATACGAGAGACTCTGCAGTCATTAAGAAAGTCGTTCGCAAGAACAAAGAGGACGCGGAACCACACATTGTGGACATGGCAAAACGCCACATCGAGCAGCTGACACAAGGACAGAAGTTGAATACGAAGAGCCTGCGTAAGTGGGATGTGCTCACTACCGAGTGGCGGAGAGAGCCAGAGGCACAGATGCTGCCCTCTCCCCACACGGCGGGACATTCTACCCCACCTTGTACCCCACGTGCTCCCTCTTGATAGAGATGTGCTCACTCCCTCTTGTTAAGTCTCCCCCGGAGGATCGAGCCCCTCGCGCAGCCCTCCGAGCTTGATCGGGCTGCCCGCAGGCGATGACGTCTGCTGCCTCACCTCACTAGTCTCGTCAGCTTTGGGATACCTGGTGGTGGTGTTAGAGATGTGCTCACTCCCTCTTGTTTAGCCATCATACCTAGTGGTCCTGTGATTGCCGAGCTCACATTTATGGACTGTTCGAAGAGTGCGGTTACACATGCGCGCGTCACCGCACATGCCAAAATACCCAGTATTGCCAATTTCGCTATAGCAAGATCTGAAAAATATTCTTTCGGGTGACTCAAAAATATGTTGTATAACTTACAAAGCGCAACAAAGGCGACCACAGAAAGCCCCGCGATTACGGTATCTTTATCAAGTCCGGATAACAGAGGCTTACTAAACTGAGGAATTGGGGTTGTTGTTGACATATATATATTATTGTGTCATATTGATATGAATTAAAATACCGCACATTACATTATGGCTAAAATGTTTAAAGCGGGCGTGGCTTTCATACCTAAAAAATTTAATTTCCCTAATTCCAGTTTGTTAAAACCAGGTGCAATAAAACCAGGTGCAATAAAAATAGGTGCAATAAAACCAAGTGCAATAAAACCAGGTGCTTCAATAAAAAAAGGTGCAATAAAAATAGGTGCAATAAAACCAAAAGCAGGTACAATTGTAAAAGGTGCAGCAGTGTCGGCAGCTGTGGTAGCCGCATCGGTCAATTACTCGGAAAAAAAAAAGGAAAATGAGAAACTTGTAGTAGATTGTAAAAATGCATGTATGCCCTACCACAAAAACATAGAAGAAGAAGTGGCTCTACCTATAATTTTGTCTGCAGAGAATTACAATAATAATTCTTTAAACGAATGGCACTACCCAGAAAGAACTGAATTCAATGGACCAGGATGCGAAAAAAACTATGCTATGTGCAAAAACCAGAGAGACTGTGTCCCAGGTGATACACGGGCATCGTGTAAAGTAAATTCTCTTGAAACTTTCAACAGGTGTGCAGAAGAATGCGAAAGAATGTGTAGAAAGTGTTATCCAGATCCAAAACCAGTAGAAACTACTTTAGAATCACTTGCTGATGTTCGTGACGGTCTTGCAGATGGAATGGGAGACATATTCGGAGACATATTCGGAGAAATATTCGGAGAATTCGGAGAAATATTTATCTTATTTTTTTTATTTTGTGGGGGTATGTTATTATTTTTTGCCTTTAAAAAAAAAAACTAATATATATATGTTGCTGATATCTCTAATGGTAGCTGTAAGTATCTTGGCGTTAGTGATAATTTTATCATTACTGGTAGAGAACAGTGGTAGTATGCATAATATTGTTATCGATACTAAAGGATTAGTAAACCAGTCTCTGAATGATACTGAAAAAGAATCTGAAGAAATTGCTGAAGTTTTGGGTATAGACTGGTCAGAATTCAAGGAGCCATTAGATGAGACAGATATAAAGGATATTTGCAAACACCCTCCTGTAGGTGGAAAATGTAACAACGGTCTTGTCAAAAACGAAAATGGATGTTGTGCACTGAAGTCTACAGAAGTTACCGCATTAGATCAGGCGCTTGCGATAGGGGTGCCTGTCGGCCAAACTATTGCAATTTCCTTGGCGCAATCTTTGATTTTGTTTTTATTGAAGGAAAGAGCAACCAAACAAGCTGCCATATGGGCTGCCAAACTTAAGGCAAAGGGGGTTGCTAAAACGATGGGTAAATTCGCAGTAAAAATGGGTCTAAAGATGGCTGCATTTGGGGCAAGAGCTATAGCAAAATTAGCTTCTGTGGTGGGTTCAGTGACATTAATTTTTGATGTAATGTCACTATTGATAGACTTTCTTGATACAAGTGGGTATAACAATTTTACTTCTAATGAAATTAACGAGAACGCGATGCGCATTGGAGGCGTAACAATGGAATCTTTATATGCAAATAATGAATCCTATCCCAGAACGTTTGATTTACAGAGTGCATTCACCAGAGAGTTTGAAACTGTAGTAAATGACGCACTGATGGCTCTATTCGGTCCGAGAGCATTTGAAATTTTTGGTGAAATGCATGGAGATGAAATAGCGAATGCATTCTTAGAAGATCTAGATGATATCCCAGATGTTGTTTCTGAAGCTTTCATATCTATATTCTTGAACGTCACGAACAGTAAAGATGTACATGAATTTGAAGGGAGAAAGCAACCACATTATCATACTCGTGATGACATAATATACAGTGCATTGTACAATGCACTGGTCGAAGAAGGTCGTGGAAGAGAGATAGAAATAGAAAGATGTCCGTGGATGAGCGAGCCCGATCGTTATGGAGTATCATTTTCTAAGGAGGGGGTTAAGAAATGGAATAATACACATAAACCTGAGTGGTTTCGATACAATGATCTGTTTGAGGAAGTGCAAGTGCCGGATGACTACCAAGCCCCGCTTGCAGCAATTTGGACCACGCGATATGCAGTTTTGGATACGAACAATCCAGGTACTGCAGAAAAGCCAAATATAATTTACAAAGAAATAAAAGATGATGCAGGAAATGTTAGACCCACTGCAATTATGCTACCTGTCGGACACGTATTTTCATATTGTGAGAAGGAGAGAAATGCTAAAAATATGTTTGGACAATCTGGTGGGTTGAGATCCATCACACCTACTAAATTCGGTGTCAAGATGGATGATGGAACTCATGATCTTATGTGTACACGCGAGGAAATAGCTAACACTGACCCAACAGGTGGTGCAAAGAACAAGTCTGTCAGGCATTGTAAACCAAGAGCGATTTGCATGTACAGTGAAAACTTTTGCACAAGATTGGGTATGAAACATCAGTATAAGCATGCACAGGGAATATCGGATTGTATCATAGACGCGGGTCAGGAGGTAGGTGAATTTATTGCCGGTACAACAATAATTAGAGATGCATATAAAGATGCTCATAAAGCGTTCGGATATGTTTGTGATGGGACAAATGGAAGTGATCTACCATGTCACCCAACGCAATATTGTGAATCGAAAAAGTGTCATCCGAAAAAGAAAACAGTAAGAGATTACGTGGCTGAAGGCCATTCTGAATCGAAAGCTAAAGAATTGGCAGACGTGGGTCCGAACAATTCATGGAAGTGTTTATCTGGATTAGAGGCATATCAAAAATGCGTGGAATGTAGGGATGGGAGAAATGGTCAACATCACTGTGATGGTAAAGGACCACCTACGATCCGTTCTGACTGTACAAAGAAAGGATCGTGTTTTTGTCAGGACGATTCTTCAATCGATCATGACACATGCCAGCCACTGAAGCTCACAGTTAAGGAATATCAAAGTAAGGGCCTGACTTTATCAAAAGCTAGAGAAAATGCAGAAGTCGGTCTTACCGCGTGGTACAAATGTCAATCAAGGAAAGAAGCACACAGTACATGTGTAGAATGCAAACATGGGTCGAACAAAGATTGTGATGATTTGCGAAAACCTGATGGATCTAAAAAATATTTAACAGGAACACGTTACTGTGAGAATCACGGTGATAACAATGATTATTGTGTTCTCAAAAAGCCTGATGGAACACACGTTGGGGCCTTCAATGCACGTAAGTGTAAGAGTGGGGTAGAGTGTGGTATGATATGTCGTCAGCCGGGTCAGATTCCGAACAAGGAGGGTGCGGGACACTGTGGTGCGAATTATTGCAAGTCTGGAAAAAAGAAGGGATTTCACTGCATGGAGTGTGACAGAGACAGTGATTGTGGCGCCGGTAGATATTGTGCCGACTGGGCCGGTGCGGGTTTCAGAAGAGATTGTAGATCCAAATTAGTTGATGGCTCTAGATGCGGTCATGACGGACAATGTAAGAGTGGAAAATGTCATTGGGGGAGATGTGCAGGTAAATATAGAGACTGTAACTTGTTCAAATGTTGTCCTGGCGGACAAACATGTCATCACAACTGGTGTATTCAAGGAAGATTTGGATTTCAGTGTTGAATTTTATGTTTGTAGTAACTAATGAACAGACTCATATCATTTATATGTTTGGACCTTTATTCTTATTGGTATCACAGAGCATGTCATAAATTTGAATTACTATGGCATGATCACCATCACCAGAAAGAGTTTTTGGTTTGTGCCCGCAGCCTCGATAAACAAGTTTGATGTCCCAAACACCACATCGTACTTGGGGTTCTCGTGATGAAACAAACTACCGGCCATGTTTCCAGGTGAAGAATGGCGCGATGTAGAAGTTAAGAGCGTAATAATGGTGAAATAAATTATGTTTATGAATTACAAAATGGATTTTGATATCAAAAATTCCCCAATACCCGTCCCTGACCCGCGATTTTGGGGCGCAAAATTTTGGTTTGTAATGCACACCGTTGCGTATTTCTATTCGGACACACCGTCACCCACAGAAATGGCACACGCCAAAGACTTTTTTACGTCTTTGAAAAGTCTGTTGCCGTGCCCAGGGTGCGCATTACACTACTCTCAGATGCTAGTTGCACATCCAATAGATAATGCCATCACGTCTAGAATGGCATTAATGGCATGGGTTAATATGATTCATAATGAAGTGAACCGAAGACTTGGAAAGTCTATCGTAACGTTCGAAGAGTATCTCATGAGAATGAAACACATCGAGTCACCACCGCTGATACAAACGGAATACATTTTACTTGGCGTCATATTAGCCTTATTGGTTTTGGGTATGTCGCGGCATTATTACATAAGAGCCCAATGAACAAAAAAATGTATATATACTTCAGATGTCGAACAAAAACAACAAACCCTTGATGGGTAAGTACAAGGGCAACTTGGCTACACATTATCAAAGGCCGAACATGATCGTCCATAAAGCTGCAAAACAACAACAGGGTTATCTTGGCGAGCCTCTCGTCATATCAGGCAACCTCATCACACCAGTGCAGGTCTCACACATGAACACATCAAACGTGTCATACACACGTTCGGCTCCAAAGGTGAAAAGCACTGCACCCATCGCTGACTTTATACATGAAGATATTATACAGCGGGCAAACGATTTTGCGCAACGCTTTTTGTGCAAAGAGGATACGTACATACGTACCGAGTCACAGATGTATCGCCTTTTTTATGACCACACACGAACTTACACCGACCTTACGCTCAAGGTAATAGAGCAAAGCAAGGATGCTCTCAACCCCAAGCGTTCGGGCAACCCATCGTTTGAAATCACCGGAATCCAAACGCCACTGGAGAATGTCAAGAATTTGATTGCGGTAGGAAAAGACATCAACAGTAAACAGAATACGATTAAGTCCTTGAAGACTAGGCGTGATGCTCTACAACAAATCGCCAACATTTCTACTAATGGTGTAAACGATGCAAACATCATAAGAACCATGGCAACTAGGTTGAAAGTCAGCAACCCTCATGCGCTACCAGTACCACCAGTACCACCACAACCACTAGCGCCACTCACACCTCAGCAGAGAGCAGGTATGACATCACAACAACTTGTAAGGACAGCCCTTATCACATCAGCGATAAATAAGCAGATTCAGAATGCTCGGAATGCTCGGAATGCTCGGACTGCCGCACGCAACAAAATGGTCTCTGCACTCAAGGCAAAATTGGGGACGGACGCTACGCTCAACCGCGTGTTGGAGACGCTTCAATCTGTAGACGTTACTACAAATGTTAGTAACCACGCGGGTGCCAATCAGCTCGTTGAATATGCGAAGCGCTCGTTTTCAAACGCGAATAGTCAGCTGCAGGAATTGACAACGGAAGTGAATGCGCTCGCAAACAAGAAAAAGAACATTAAGAAGAACCTAAAGAAAATCGACCCTTCCGTTTTGCGAAGGGCGGGAAGACCCAACAACGGTAATGCGATGAACGAAGACGCATTGATGCGTCCAATCTACGAGAGTACACGCAGACTCACAGGAAGAGTGGCTTATGCAAAAGTGAAAAGAATGGTATTGTCTGTGCGAGACAGAAGTTTAAACGGTCTCACTCAAAATCAATCATTACGTCGTTATGTAAATTTCATTCATCAAGATCCGAATAACTTGTGTAAGTTTGAAAAACCATTGCATGTTGGTGGTAATCATAATGATCTCGATAAGGCACTAGACAGTCAATCTTTTCAATTAGTTTTCAACTCTACGCCGGTGGTTCAGAAATATTCTAGCATTGAAAGCGTTCCAGAAGAAGATAAGATTTTTCCGGCACAAACTCTCGTCTGTCAGGATACGCGTGTCGACTCGACCGACCGAAGCGTTTACAAGCGTTGGAAAGACGGCAGTCCATTAGCCCTTGAACAGGGTTCAATGAAAGGAGTGGGTGTATCAATGTCGAAAGGAGTCCTCCCATTCCGAGGTATCTATGGCGACCGCCTTATGAAGCGTTGGATTGTTGCACATTCTTTCATGGACACCTTGTCTGCGGCACTTTATTCAGATTTCGACACATCAAATAATAGCGACGATCACCCATTGTTCAAGCGATTTGAAGGTGTTTATTATAAAGAAGATATCAATAGAAACAATAACAATAACAACAAAAATAACAATAAATATAGAAGCGCATCAGTACGGAACAATTCTAGTAACACCGCAAAGAACGCGACTAAAAGGAAGGAACAACAGAGCTCGATGCTCAAACGAGAAAAGGAGTTGCGGGCAAAACTGTCTGTCGAACGACATCGTAAAAACGCTAGCTTCCTCAAAGTACCAACGCCAGCTCAGAAAATTGATCTAAGTCGAGCATTGACTGGAACAAATGCGACACATCCACGTTTCACTCCAGATGAGAGAAAGAAGATAATAAATGCATATTGGGCGGTGGATAGAAATGAAAATCCAACTGAATTTATTGACAGTACTCAAGGTAATGACACCCCCAGAATATACCTCAGACCATCAGTGTTGAATAAAGATATCATAAGAAAATTATCTGCAAACGGGGGGGTGTTTGGATTGAATGTGGATAAAGCTCAGAAATATCGAGGCGAAATGCTCAGTGCGTATAAAAATATCAACAAAAGTAGCAAAAAGAATTCCAAGTTGAATAAGTTCAAGATGGCTGATACTGACGGAATATCGTTGCAATGGAAGGAAGATCTGAGGTCTTTCGGAAGTAATGGGGCACAACCATACTGGATTCAAATGATGAGAGAAATGTACGATGTAATAAGAATTAGAAATGTGAGGTTGACCACAGAGCAAATAAAGGCCGGTTCCAACAACAACAACGACAATGACAACAACAACAACAACAACAATAAAAAGAAGAAGCCGAAAGAAACTCTCAGTAAGGGAAGGCTTAGCCAAAAAGATGTCAGCTCGCTGTTTTCCAACATAAAATTAGGTGATAATCTCGGCGTGACTGAGTACGGATACCAGTGTCGTGATCCATTGAATCCGGTGGGCGAAATTTGGACACCCAGTTACCATAGATTCGGTCGTGCGTGGTACTGTTCCGATGTGACACCCGACAAGTATCAGCTTCCATTCGGTGTGTACAAAGATATATGCGCGCCACCCAGAGGTCCCATAGGCTCAAATAACAACAACGATAACAATGGGAGCAAAGGATCTCGAACACCACGATCATCGAAAATAACAGGTTCTCTTCGAGATATCGTCCTCAATCAAATCATGACCAACGTTTTGCAACAGGACAGTCGATTTGGCACACAGGGTAGATACGGGCATGTACGAACACATGTGAGCGAGAAGTCGTTTGGTGCGGTTCCTCCCCGTGAGGCCTTCAAGATTGCACGGAATCTACGGTCATATTCAGTTTCAGAAAGGGCAAAGGCCATCGACAATCCTCTTGTTATAGACACTAAATGGTACGATTTATTATCATCGAATAGTAGCGATCGTGATCCATTATTCTCTCGATTCAACATGTATTACGGCCCCAATCTTCAGTGGAGTGTTCTGAATGCTCGAAATGCCCTGAAGGGTACAGGTTCGTCAAACTTCACTGCACCGCGACACGTTTTTTCAAATGACCCCAACAATATAATATCAACAGCGCCAACAGGAAAAAAAAATACGGCATGGAATACAATTGGTGAAACGAAAGTGTCTGCGAGTGCACAATGGGAAGCAGCCGAGCGCAGCGCCTTACAGAAAAGTTCGGCTTCTGATTTGAACGTCTTAACTTTGAATCTAAATAATATCAGGAACGTGTTGGAGACCCCCGGGAGAAATCAAATGAATCAGAAAAGTAAGAACAAAACACCAAAGTATCAGAATTTGAATATGATAGAAACTATCAATATCAAAGCAGCACCAGATTCAGCGATCTACCATGCTGCTCCTTTGCGAAGACAGGCTCTTGTTGATTTGTTAGGTCCCGACTCGAGCAATATTGACTGGGATAGCAACAAGTTAGGAAAACGTGCTCTCACAAAATACAATCTAATTGAGGATCTGTCGTCACGAGGAGGAGGACTCACCAACAAATCACGCAATAGCGTGGCAGATTCTCAAATACTGAATGAAAATGTACTGTTTTGCGATGGAGACATATACAACGTTTGTGATAACAAATTAAGCTCCTATTTATATGCTGGCAATAATACTGTTCTTGGAATAAATAAGAGATATAGCAAGGAGGGTGCCATCAAGCTACCCGTACTGCCATTGAGATTACCGCTTCGCCCTTCGACCGACTCATTTAGGATTGCAAAACGCAATGCGTCAACATATTTCGATCTTATGTACAATGATGCGTCGTCTGGATTGAGAGGATTGGTTGATCGGATGGTAAAATACATATTCGTTCCTATACTGTCGAGTGGCGAAATCACTAAGGGTATGCATTACAACGATCTCATGACAAGATTTATGCAAATGACGACAGGAGATGTGAACCCGCAAGAAATCGAACGCCTGTTCAAAAATCCAGTGGCGTTCAATATCATGAAATGTTTGACATTTTATCTTTATGTTCACGCTGGTCTTAGTACTTCTCAAGCGTTGCAGCAGATGGCGAAGATCGAGGCAGCTCGAATTGCAAGAAACACACAGGTCAACATGTATATACTTGCAATGCATTTGAGAACACTTGGTGACAGTGGCCCCATGCCATATCCCCTATTTAAGAAAGTCATCAAGCAGTACTTGAAATTGAAATTGAAGCCGACATATATGAACATGAATTCAGTCGAAGCCGAGGTGAACAAGTTGCAACGCGAACTATCTCACTTCAAACTATTTGGTCGGGAGTTTGCGCGCCGCTCCTTTGTGCCTTCTTTCATGGGAGGGCCCCCAAGACCAAATGCCAAGATGGGCATCCCCAATACGTCTGCATTCAAAACGAATAGTACATTCACGAGAGTAAAGAAATTAGTCACAGGCACATCTAACGCTGCTGTACGCGCACGAAACACACAGAGAAATATGGCAGCGGTAGGAAGGAAACCGAACAGACTAAAGCAAACGAAAAATCAACGGTTATTAGCAATGTCACGAAAAACGGCACGTGCAAAGACAGTGAGACGAACCGCAAAGAAAGTTGGAACAGCGGTGGGTGTTGCAGGAATAGTCGCGGGAGCTACTGCTGGTGTGGTGGCCAGACCTGATCTCGCTGCCGTTGGTCTTGTAGGGAGGAATCTCGCTAGGGGGCAGCGATCCGTTTTGAGATCTGCTGTGACAGGTGGTGTGCAGGGGCTTGCAAAGGCACCACGAATAATAGCAAGGGCAATGTAATGTGTCTATTATAACCAATTATTGTTAATGTTTTATCATAGCGATGAAGTATGAGTTAGTTTGCTTCATGGTCGGATATATGCTCATATGGGGTTTCATACAACTCATTCCTGTCATCCTGGTATACCCAGATGAGAACCATGTTACCTACCGAGACGATCGCGATACGTGTTATAAGTATCGACGAGTCACCACCGACTGTCCAAAAACGCAAACTTCAGTCAAGAGCGACGAGGTTTGACGCATGAACGAGAACGTTCACCACGCAATCGGAAGCTTTGATGCGGACGGCAAACCGATCATCCTTGAGACCCAGCACGACACCAGTCTTGTTGTTGAGATCAGTACGCTTGACGAGATTCGTGATCATGACAGAACGAGCGCCGGCGATGGGCATGATGTCGATGAGCAGCTTGATACCACGCTCGAGGTGAAGACAGTTCCAGAAACCTGACATGTTACTCTTCTTCACATGACACGCCAGAAACTCGCCCATCTTCATGTATCCGTTCTCATCCTTCTCGTTGAGCATCGCCAGCATTGCATCGAACTCGTGACGAGCGTCGAGACGCTCGAAAAGAATGTGAAGGGGCACCATGCCGCCCTCGTCCTCCATCTTCTTGTCGAATAACGGCACCAAATCATCTCGGAAGCCGAACGCACCACCAATTGACCCCATGATTTAAAGGGGAGCTGGGGAGTTGTTTTTAACCTTATAATATGATAACAATTGTTCATAAGCCGCTTTCAAGCGTTGAAAGCTTTGGTCGACTTATTCCACTTGTTATCGAACCAGTCCTGCACGTCGCGGTTCGTGATGGCGAGCGTTTTGGCGAGGGCTTTGCGCTCCACATTATTGGGCTTCTTGCTGATGTGGTCGTGATACCATTGCATAAGGTTAATTCTTGCGTTTACATTGTTAGTATTGTTTGGTATGATAGACGAATTTCGTGAACTATTCCGTTTTGAACTCGTTTCCGAACTACTCGCTTCTGAACTTGTTTTTGCATTATTCCGTATTTGACGTTTCAATTCATTTATAACAGCGTTTTTTTTCTGAATGTCTTTTACATACTCTTGTGTTTTGTCATTAAGTCTGTTTATTATTGTAGTCTTCTCAACTCGACATTTGTCATGCATATTAATAAGGTCTCTTATTGTTGTGGAAAGTTCACCTATTTGAACAGCGTTACCATTAAGTTTGTTTCGTAATCTACTATTCTCATTTTGACATTGACGTATTACGTTGTAATTTAGAGCACGCGACCTAATGGGTGGTGGTGGTCTGTGACTCAGACCGGCGCGCGACCTTGTCATTATATGATATAATTACATTATAATTTTCATGAATAATTTAAAGATATCTGAAGCACGTTATGAATAATGTCTGAGCGTATACTGAAGTTAAAAAATCCAGAGCTGAGAAGCGAATATACACACGCACTCCTCAAATCGGTCGAAGATTCCATTGATGATTTCAGAGATGCCAACGGTGACAATATATCGTATGAGGAATTAGATAATATTATTCAGAAAGTGTCAACGACAAGTGACGAAGTGGACGGCGAGTTGTTACGTGAATTGACATTTGAGAACTTCATAGACCCACAGGAAAACGAGCCCCTTCAAGATAGAGAGGAGCTGGAGTACGGGGCATCCTCAGGTGATTTTCCAGACTATAACGACGTGCTTACAAAAATATCCATTTTGGGCGACGAATGGTGGGCAACATACGATCGTTTCGTTCATGATAGTATTGCGGAGCTGTTCAGCGATGTTCTCGATTCGTCGTTGTCCGTTGCCATAGGGGCAGCGCTCACCAAACACGAGGAGTCCTTTGACGAGGAAGGAAGTTTAGCGCCTCGCGTTGCGTTATATGTACTGAAGACTTGTGTTCCGTGCCGGGAAGACAGTAACTATCAGAATTCGTTGTTCAGGATTGAGTCTGAGTGGTGTGAACATGGAATATTACCGGGCTTTGACGAGGAGAACGATATGAACTTGATGGGTGATCCAGATTTAGATGAGGATATGGCCAATATGGAGGATGTAGATTTGAACGGACAAAATGTTCTTACCGACAATTAAAGATACAGTCGAGTCGAGGGACGTCACATGCGCTCCCTGAACCAGGGTCGTTCGAAGAGAATCGTCTAAGTCGTTCGAAGCGAACCAACCATGGATCCCGTGTCCTCTGAGAAGATGCTGAACGTGGCTATCGAAGTCAGTAAGATGACTCCTTATGAGAAAGACATGCTCGTCAAGTTCACTCACTGGGCGGTTGAGAATAACGTCTTTCAACAGGATCACATCCTCACTAACATTTTCAAGGGTCGGAAGGAGGCTCGCAAATGGTCCCACCTCGACGCATCGATAATCAAATTCATCATCGAGGCACTTGCTGACCCGCTCTACCCAAAATTCAATTTTGAAATCTTCTTCAAGTTTGCCGCCAAAATGAAAGTGCAGGAAACCCAGAAGAAGCGAGACATGGAGGCGGCGGTATTCTTCGGGGAGGAGGAGGACATCTCTGTGACGGCGAAGGTAAAGGAGCTCATACTGTTGACGGAACGAGAGGAGAATGCCCCGAAGCGCCAAGCGCTTCTTGATGCTGCCGAGAAGATGTGGGGCCCCGATCACGCCTCCCGCCCGCCAAAGCGCGTCTACAAAATGTAGTGGGTGTTTCAACGGTGGTCTGTGGTGCCTGCAAGATAAGATAGGCTTCCCGCGCCCAGAGTTGAATTACGATGCGTACCCTACTGGTATGACCGGCACAACAGGAAGATTGGGGTCAATCTTGTTGACAGGGATTGCATGCTGAATGCCCGCATTGTACCTTGCAGCCGGCATTTGTACACCGGCAACAGTCGGTAACGGTAGTCTCCGCCGTCGTTCCTTCTCACGTGCTCCCTTCAGCTCTCTGTTGTATTTGTAATCCAAACGAGATTCACCCGTTTTTTCTCTCACGTAATCGAGGATTGGAGATATAGGCGATAACATCACGTCCCTAGTATCCGTTTGATTTTTGGTAGCCCACATTTTCAGATCTTCACTCAAATCCTTCAAGTTCATGTCTCTCACATACCGTCTTAACTTGGCGCTTGCTGTGGATGCATCAAGAACCTGCGCCCCCAATCCTAATCTAGTAGCCTTATGTAGTATGAAGTAGACTCCGTCTTCCTTAGGAATATGCTGTGCTACAAACGCTGGTGTCATTTCTTGACCAATGATATCTATGAATTGCTGTTGATTTGGAAGTTGCAATATGAATGCATTCTGCTTTTTGTTATTACCTCCATCTCGCACGATCAGGCCAATGTAGGCACCTCCTTCTCTTTTCACAATTGTGATTGCATGTGGTAGATATATTTCCTTGTCCATCGCTATCCTTTTATCAATGGAGACTGAATTCATTTGAGCGCCTGATGTTATCATTTTATCGACCATCAGAACTGCTTCAATGAATTTGTTTTGAATGAGTGTCGACAGATATTTTAACATTTCTTTGAATGATTTTGCACTTCCATCAGCCAATCTCAATGGGTATTTGCTGGCATCTATTGGTTTTGAATTCATATTCAAATTACTCTGTAGCATTGTCACATCATTTATATTTAATAACATTTGTCCCATGGGACCAAGAATCATCTTTTGCTCCGTTGCATCTATTTTCAGTCGCAAGTAGGTAGTTTCGTTTCCTGTTTTTTGTTTGATGTAATCTCCCGATGATATGAAAGGAATAGGTTTAGATGGATTAGAAGCCCTCAGATTCCCCATTGTCATACCGTTAAGTTGTTTAATGTCATCTTCTTTCAAGCAATATTCTGTGATACCAGCATTAGCGTTACAGACATCAATCTCTAAACCCTTGCCTTTTTTATTAGATGTTTTCACTGATATTGTGCTGTTGTCATTCTTAGGCACAGATCGTTCTCTCACATCGAATTCACTCAGTCGCGAATAATCCTTCCGATTACCGCCTTGAGTCACCCCTGTTCCTTTCAGTCTCAATGGTCTATTCAATTTAGGGAAATCTTTTTTCAGTAATGACTTTGCGCCAAATGCGGTGGGATCATTCTTATATCTCTTCATTATGGAATCGATGGCTTTTTTCTTCAATCTAAGCTCGGGTGTAGTCTGTCGCTTCTTAGCAGGTCTGTAATAATCTCCCTCACCCGGAAGCGGATTCATTTTCAAAGATTTGGTGTTCATGT
>MDSV01196013.1_pt1 | contig 19929 bp, 13 predicted proteins | sample 810851 | NCBI WGS metagenome assembly MDSV01 (sample SAMN05326640, study PRJNA326480) | marine metagenome | isolation source: seawater | place: Atlantic Ocean: North East | collected 2012 | reverse complement strand
TGTAGTTAAAGTAATTGACTCGATAGATTACAACGAGCCGTTTTTAAATAATAGTGCTGATACATGGACTTCTGTAAACAACAGCAATATTTTAACATACAACTATCAATCAAGAAAACCTTTTAGAACGTTACCAACAAATCAAACAATCAGAGTTTATGACAAAGTTCCTGTTAAAGCTTTGGCTCAAGAAACAGCTGGAAATAGAATTATATATGGTAATTTTAAAGATAAATATACATCTCCAGAATTTTTAGATTATATAGTAGGTGTTGGTCCAAAATCTTTAGCTAACAATTATGATAACTGGGTGGAATACCCTAATCATTCCGTTAAACAAAATAGAAACTATCAAGTTGGTTTTGTATTAGCAGATAAATTTGGAAGACAGTCGGATGTTATATTGTCTGGAATAAAATTAACCGCTACAACTGCTGGCGATGGAACAGTTTATGGTGGTGATACAATATACAATGCTTTTAATTCAACAACAAGTGATTTAAATAATTGGTTTGGAGATGCTTTAAAAATAGATATAAAAACACCTATTACAGTAACTGAAGACAATACACTTGGAACGCCTGGTTTGTATGCAAATACAGGCACGGGTTACAATACTTACAATGCTAATGGTTCAAAGCAGCCTACTATAAGTGGAAATACATATACTTTTACTTTAGGAACAGGCCAAACTGAAATACCAACAGTAAATTCTTTTTTAGAAGGTGAGTTTACAGATTATGTAAAAGTTACAAACGTAAACAATTCAAGTGCACCTGATTATATAATCACAACAGATGGTCAAGCGAGTTCTATTTATTTACAACAATCACCTGGTAATCCAGATATAAAATATAAATATAGTATAAATTCTAAAGGTTGGTACTCTTATAAAATAGTTGTAAAACAGCAAGAGCAAGATTACTATAATGCTTACCTGCCTGGTATATTAAGAGGTTATCCAACCCATAGTGGTGGTGGAACAAATCCTTTTCCAACTAATGAAGATAGTTCCACTGGTCATATAGTTTTATTAAATGATAATATAAATAAAATACCTAGAGATTTATCTCAAGTAGGTCCAGATCAAAAACAATATAAAAGTTCTGTACAATTATCTTTAAGAGTTACAAATAAACTTATTGGAGGTTCTTCACTAAATAATGTACAGTATTTTCCAGGTATTTTAACGGATACAGCATCTACAATAGCTACTAATTCTAATGATTTGAACATGGCTTATGCTGATTTAGATGCTAGAGGACATGAAAATATTTACCAAACATCAACAAACCCTAGTATTGCTAGAATTACTTTTTCTAATAATTATACTATTATACCAGGTGTTTTAGATAGTAGTAATCAAAATGCTAATATGCAGCCATATTTAGCTGTATACGAAACAGAACCTCAAGACTCTTTATTAGATATATTTTGGGAAACACCAACTGTAGGTTTAATATCTAACTTAAACGATGCTATAAAATCTGATTACGAAGGTGCCGTTGGTTGGTCAACCTACAGCTCTAGTGCTTTTACAGAAGCTATGAGTGGTAATTTTTTAACAGGTTTATCACCTGTTGATCAATCTGGTAATAATCTTATAAAAACAGAGTCTTCAACTATAACCGTTGTTGATAACAATGGAACAGATGTTTCTGGTCAGTTTAGTATTACTAGAACTGGAGCTGGAACTATAGGAAATCCACATTTGTATAACTTTGCTAAAGTTGGTGACAACTTTGTTTATAACTATGACCCAAATGTAAGATCTTACACTATATCAATGGTTATAACCAATAACGCGCCGTCTACACCTGTAGTCTCATCAACGTTAAACATACAGGTTAGTTTACAAAACTCTCAACCTGTTATTAACGGAGGAAATGCTTTACCAGCTGTAAATAATGTTAATCAAAATTTTCAAGGAACTATAGCAACAATAACTGGTGATAATGGAGCTGTTAACTCTACTTTAAAATTACAACAATTAAAATGGAGTATTTCAGGTGTCAGTCCTTCTGTTTATAATGGTGTTTTTTCTATAAATGAAACAACAGGAGTTATAACTAAAACAAGTACAGGAACAAATCCTGGTACGTGTACATTAACTATAAAATTAGAAGATGCTTACAATGGTTCTGCTTTAGCTAATGGCTCTTTAAACCAAACAGCAACACAGCAAATTGGTATTATTTCGGCGATTATAGGTACACAGTTCGAAGCATCGGCTCCAAGTGTATTTAGTCAGGCTTGTCATTTTAGTGGATCTTCAAACCCTACGTGCGGTGACAATCTTTATTATAATCAAACAAGCTCTTCACCAACTGTTGGTGATGAAATAAGACAAGGTCCTAATGGAGGTAGTTCACCTTTGGCTGTTGCAGGATATTATTCTTATAACTGTAGTAATACAGGGTCTGGTAATAGAAATTATTTTCAAATACAAGGTAACGATGGTGTAATAGATGTTGTAAGTACATGTTAAAATAAGTGATAATAAAATTATGGCAATAATAGAAGTAAAATATTTCAATACTTTCTTAATTAAAAAGATTAAAAATATAGTTGATCAAGCTGTAAAACCTACAGCCCCATTTGCCAATGTACCTGGAGCTTACACACCTTCAGCAGCAAATGATTGGTATATTGAAGAGTCTAGAATTAGAGGTGGTTACAACAATACAACGGTTGATTTTGGTGTTAAAGCTTATTTAGACGAAGAAAACACTAAGCAACAACATAGATTTAATACTTTAATATATTCAGGTATATTTAACTCAAGAACAGGTGTAAACAATACTAATCAATTTTCTGTAGGTGAAGATATAACTAGATCTACAGATCCAGCAAATGGTTCAATACAAAAGCTTTATGCAGAAGATACTAATTTAATAATATTTCAAGAAGACAAAGTTAGTAGAGCTTTAATAGATAAAGATGCTATATATTCAGCAGAAGGCAACGGAACTGTAACTTCTAGTAATTTAGTTATAGGTCAAATAGTAGCTTATGCGGGTGAATACGGTATTGCTACAGATCCATTTAGTTTTGCTGTATATGGTTACAGAAAATATTTTACAGATAGAAAAAAAGGATGTGTACTAAGATTATCAGCTGATGGTATTACAGAAATATCATCATACGGTATGCATGACTTTTTTAGAGATGAACTAGCTAACTCTACTACAATAAGAGGTGCATGGGATATACATAACAAAAATTATGTTTTATCTTTACAAGGCTCTAATGTGGGGCCTTTACCAACAGATCCTGTAAGTTATGAAACATATAAAACACTATCTTTTGACGAAGGAGTTTTAGGTTGGACAAGCTTTTTTAATTATAAACCTGATTTTTTAGTTAGTTTACAAAATAATTTTTATAGTTTAAAAAATGGACAACTTTGGTTACACAACACTGGTAGCTATGGTAGTTTCTACGGAACTACTTATGACTCAAACGTAACGGTTATTTTAAATAAAGAACCATCTTTAGTTAAAAACTTTAAAACTATTAACTACGAAGGAGGTAGTGGTTGGCAGTTAGAAAGCATGGTAGCTAGCTCTGGTGACATTTCTGTTCCAGTTGGTGCATACGCATTACAAACAACATTAAGTTCCTTAGAATCAAGTTTATTTGTAAACAATTTTAAAAGAAAAGAAAATAAGTTTTTTGCAAACTTAATAAATAATTCACCGGCAACAGGAGGTGAAATACTTTGGGGACCGTCATCTACAGGTTTAAAAGGTTTCTTTACAGAAGCTAAAATAAAACTTGTTAATAGTGACTACCCAACAATTAAAAAAGAATTATTTGCAGTATCATCTGATATTGTAGAATCATCATATTAAATTAAATGGAATTAAACATACGTATGCTAAAAGATTCTGATTGGGATACTTTAGTAGAATGGTGGGATGCTTGGCCAAACTGGGTTAATCCACCTAAAGAATTTTTACCAAATAATGGTACAGGAGGGTTTATGGTTGAAAAAAATAGTCAACCAATAGTTGCAGGGTTTTTATATACTACAAACTCTAGAGCAGCCTTACTTGAGTGGATTGTTTCTAATCCTAAATATAGAGAAGACGATAGGCAAAAAGCTATAGAGCTTTTAATAGAGGGTGCTGAAAGCGTTTGTAAAAAACAAGGTATAAGATATATATTTAGCATAGGAAGAACTAAAAAACTTATAAATACACACAAAAAATTAGGTTATCATGTAGATGATAATCCTTCATATGAAATAACAAAAAAATTATAATATGGCAGCATTTACAGCAATAGCCGCTGGTGTTAGCGCAGCAGCAGCAGTAGGAGGAACAATAGCTGGCGTTTCAGGTGCTAACAAACAGCGAAAAGCCGCGGAAAGAGATAAAGCGAGAGCGCAGAGAGAAGTTGAGTCTTTAAAAAGATCTAGACAGACAGTTATAAACCCTTATGCTGGCACTACAGATTTAAGCTCTATGGCTAAGGATTTGTCAGGACAAATGTCTAATCCTTTTGCTAATCTAGGTGTCGCTACGCAAGCCGCTGAAATTAAAATTGAAGAAGCTGATATAGCGTTAGCAAATACTTTAGATACATTGAGAGCTACAGGCGCTAGTGCTGGCGGTGCAACCGCTTTAGCACAGGCCGCGTTGCAAAGTAAAAAAGGTGTTGCTGCAAGTATAGAACAGCAAGAGGCTCAAAATGAAAAACTAAGAGCTCAAGGCGAACAGCAGTTGAATCAAATGAAAATTTCTGAACAACAAAGATTACAAAGTATAGCTATATCTGAAGGTCAAAGAGTCCAAGCTGCTGATGCTGCGGGTAAACAGTTTGTGTTTAATACTGAAGAAAATAGATTAAATGCTGATTTAGATAGAGCTTCTGGTTTACAGACTCAAGCTCAACAAAGTATTGCAGATGCTAATGCTGCAAAATCTTCTGCTATTGCTGGTGGAATAAGTGCTGTAGGATCTATTGGAGCTGCATTTGCAAGCGTGCCGGGAAAGCCGTAGGGAGTGGTCCCTCTAATACCTCCGCTTCTGTAAATATTCCAAAATATAAACCTAATGATACTGTAGGCTTTTACTCAAGCTTATTTGATGATTAAAATTAAAAATATGAGTTATAGAAACCCACAAATAATACGAGACACCTCAGGTCAAGCATATGGTCAAGCTGTGGCAAACATAGGTCAATCTTTAGCTAAAGGTATAATTACAGCAAGTGCTAGAAGAGAACAACAAAGAAAAGAAGCTGAAGCAGAAAGAAAAAGAACTCAACAGATAGGTTACGGTATACAAAGTAAAGCTTACGAGCAAAGAAACAAAGTGTATTCAGAAATGCTTAAAAAAGAGCCTGGTTTAGCCGAACAATTTAAACAGCAAACTGAAATACTGTTAATGGGAGGTGAAGGAGTAGGAATGGGTGCTATCGAAGCTAGAACTCTGCTTGCTACATCAGATAATTTAGATATAAAAGAAAAACAAAAATTACAAGGTATAATAAATAGATATGATGTTTTTCAAAACGGATTACAAGGTAATGCTGGTAAAATACTAGCTGAAACAGAAGTTTATAGTAAAACTTCGCCTGCTGATTTTGATAGTAAATACCGTTGGACCGGTTCTAATCAATATGAAAGAACCGCATCACAGTTTGCAGCCGCAGCTTTATCTAATCAAGAAATACCAGGCGCAAGATATGAAAAAAAATTATACACACCTACAACCGATGGTGAGCAAGTAGTAGGTATAAAAGTTTTTGTAGATCCAAACGATCCTTCAATGAAAGGTAAATTTGATGATGAAAAAATGTACCCAAGAAATCAAAATGGAGAAGTAGAAATAGAATGGAAAAAAGATTTAAATAAATGGGACGAAGGTTTGTTAGAAGAAATAGTTAAAGTTCCTGATAGCGTAGAATTATTTAAAACATCAGGTATCACTAATGATAAAGGCGAATTTAATGAAGATCAATATTTAAACATATCTGGTACATCTGAAAAAATAAAAGGTATAACTCAATATAGTCAAGTTAAAACCACTAGAGATGTTAATGTAGCGGGTTGGGCTAACAACACTGTACTTCAAGATGAAATTTTAGCTAAATCAGAAGGTTTACAAGGTATGAGAGATGATGAATTATCTGCTTTTATGGAGGTAAAAATGCAAATAGGTGGATTTGATGTAGCAAAATTTAGAGAAAAAAGCACGGAAGATCAAGTTTTAGAAATAAAAAAAGAACTTAACGAAGAGTATATTATTCAAAAAACTAAAAACTTAGACAAAAGATCAGCTAAAGAAGGTGAAGCGGGTGCTGTAAAAGATCCTTTAAATCAAGAAAACTACGTAATATATTACGAGGGCACTTCTGATATAAGGTCTACGCCGTCTGATGACGGGACTTATACTAAAACGCAAGTTTCTAATAGTATTAAAGTAAATAAAAACTGGACTAAAAATGAATCTGTTCTTAAAGGAATATTTAACTCATTAACTGCACCAGGCCCTGCTCAGCCACCTGCTAAAAAGGTTATGGCTGATTTTGCAAAAGCAAGTATAGCGGCCCTGCCAATATATGGTGAAGATGACCAGCTAATTGGTTATGAGTTAAAAAATCAATTAGTATCTACAAAACCATCACAAATATTGATCGGCGAATCATCAGAGTCTATAAACCAAGCGATTAAAGTTGCTTCTGGTTTATCTTATTCAATTGGAACTGAATGGGCTGATTTGATGCCAGATGAATTTAGTGTTTATGAAGAAAATTAAAATTTAATATTATGCCAAGATATAAAGCTAACGGAAAAATATATAATCTTCCTGAGGAAAAAGTAGAGCAATTTTTGCAAACTTATCCAAATGCAATTTTAGTTGAAGATGAAGAAGTAAAGTTAAACGGTATTGCGGAGACGGATGCGTCTGTAATACCAGGGCAAAATATGGCGTCCACATCGGATCCTGGTTCTTCGGGTTTACCAAAAATACCAAATCAAATAGGTAATGAATTACAAGGTGTATCTATAGATGATATACCAAGAGAAACACCAACTAATGGTGAATTAGTATTTGGTGATCCTAGAGATTTAAACACGCAGATTACAGATTATAGAAAAGATTATATCGATGCTTTTAATGGGAGAGGTCGATTTGCTGAAATGCTAGTTGATAAAAATCCTAAAGAACGCTTAGAATTAATTGAAAGGTTAATACCTAAACCTAAGTATGTAGATAAAAAATACAATAGACGAACAGATTCTTTTGATATTGAACCTACGGAAGAAGCGGTAGAAATTTTTAATTCTTATTTACCTTCTGATTTTGATTTATTTGATAAACCAGAACAGTTTAATAAAGCTATGGAAGATGCTAAGACGCAGGCTTTAAACGATGATCCTGTTGTTAAAGTTATGTTAGGCGCTAGAATGTCTGTTTTAACTAAAGAAGCAGAAGCTTATCAAAAAACTTTAAGTGATAAATACGATTTAACTACACCTAACGGCGTCAAGGAGGCTAATAAAGATTATCAAAACTGGTTTAACACTAATGTTGTTCAATACATAGAAGATTCTGAGGTTATCCAAGACATGTCTGATCAATTAGAAGATGTTGGGGATGTAGCTATGTCAAGAAAAAACACAGAATATAATAGATCTAAAGATTTTATGCTTTCAGCTTTTGATTTTAGTAAAGATTCTAGTGTTTTAGATTTTGGCGAAGCTATGTATAAAGGTCTTAGACAAATGGGTGTTGGTTATAGAAAATCTGTAACTAGTCAATTTCATGGTGACATAATAAAATACGATAAATATTTACAAGACTATAAAAAAAGATTAGATGCTGGAAAAATTAGTCAAGAAAAATATGATGGCCTAGTTAAGTATTATGAAAATAGAAAACAAAAAGCTCAGCGCGCTATAGTAAACAACGTTAAAGCTATTTCTGAAACTGAAGGTTACTTAAGTTTATTTGAAAAATCTGATTTAAAAGATGGTACACAGTTTGATGATGTTGTAAGAATACTTGGTGAAGCTATACCTCAAATTGCAGCCGCAGGAGTTGGAGCCGTAACAGGTAATCCAGCTTTAGCAAGTTTAGGTTTAGTTTCTATTTTTGGTCAAGAGTATGGTAGTAATTATTATGAAGCAATAACAGAAGGTCTTTTAGCTGAGGGTATTAAACCTACTGAAGAAAATATAGCTAAAGCTATAAGTGACGGTAAATATGCTAATAGAGCTGAGGCTGCTGCTTTTGCAGGTTTACAAACTGCTTTAGAAAGAGCTGGTGCAACTAAAGTTATGAAAAACTTTTCTAAAAGTATAGGTTTTGGAGATATTAAAAAAATGTCTTCATCAATATATAAAGACGGTATAGTAGACTTTGCAACAAAATCTTTACCTAAACTAAAACCAATCGCTAAAGGAGCTGGCGCGGAATACCTAACTGAAGGCGCTCAAACAGGTTTATCACAGTTAGCCGTTGGATCTCAACTGCAGTTAGAAACAGATTTAAATTTAGGTTATACAAAATTTTTAAATGGAGAAGAAATACTAGAAGCTGCAGAATCTGGTGGATGGGTTGGTGGATTATTACCCTTTGGTGGTGCCACTATAAATCAAACTACTTTAGAAATTAGAAATGCCGCTAGAGATGTTGCTACTAAATTTGATTTAAAAGGTAGTATGCTTAAAAAAGTTAATGGATTTTTTAAAGCTGCTGAAGAAAATTTAAAAATTAAATTTGAAAAAGGAGAGCTTACAGAGGACCAATATAAAGAAGAGTTACAAAATCTTAGTAATAGTAGAAATACAGGTATAAAAATACCTAAAAACTATAGTGAAGAAAGTAAACAAAGAGCTTTTGATTTAATTTTACAAAGAGATAAACTTGCTAATGAAATAGCCGGTTTAGATGAAAGTTTAGTTGAGCCTCAAAAAGAACAAATAAAAGATATAAACACAGAGTTAGCTGTAATATCTTTAATTGAAAAAGGTAGAATTAAAGCTGATCAAGACAGTGCACAAGATACCGATAGCGCTACTAAAATAGGTGAACAGTTAGGTTTTAGTGTTAATAAGCTAACGCCAGAGCAGATAAAAGAAAAAGGATATAACGTTAAAGAAGATTTAGGTTTTATAGAAGGTGATCAAATATTTTTAAATGAAGATTTGATTGGTAAAAGTACAAACGTTAAAACAGCTTCTCACGAGCTGTTGCATGGTATATTGTATAATTCTATAAAAAATGGTAAACTAAGTAGATCTATTATAGAAAATTGGTATAAAAATAATTTATCAGAAGAGCAAATAAAAGTTTTAGATCAAAGAATGGAAGATGGAGGTTATAAAACTCTTAAAACTAAAGACGGTAAAAACTATTTAGATGTAAGACCTGATGAATATTTAACTCAAATATATGAAGCTGGTTTAATTGATCAGCCTGGTATGTTTGAAAAAGTAAAACTTTTAGTTCAAGATATTTTAAATTCAATAGGTGTAAATGTTAACTTTGTTAAAAAAGATGATTTAAAAGATTTTTTAAGAGCTTATCAAACGAGTATAAAAACAGGTAAGTTATCTCAAAAAGTTGTAGATGTAATGGGTGGTAAAATTGATGTTAAAGCACCGGTTGCTTCTTCAAAAATAACACCTAAAGCTCAAGAATTTATTGCATTAAATAAAGAAGGTGTTATTACTAACGAAGCGTTAGTAGATATTATAAATTCTCCTTCGTCTACTTCGGTAGATAAATTTGGTGCTATAGAAGCTGTTGTAGAAGCTAATTGGCCTGTTATAAGTAACGCTATAAAGTTTAATCCAACAGGTAGTATACCTATGGATGCTGTTAAAACAGCTGTAACAGAGCAAATTCAAGGTATATTTCCAGGTAGAAAAGTTCCTTTGTTCAAAGGTTATAATGAAAGCCAAGGTAAAGTAAATACTGTTATTAGTAGTTTTTTAAGACCAAGACAAGCTGAAATATTAGAAAGAGCTAAAAAAATAGGGGGAATAACACAGGAAGGTGCAAGTGTAGATTCTAAAGAAGCTAAGCAAATTAAAGACACAACAACAAAAGAAACTACAGAAAAAGTTACTACAAAACCTTCAAAAGCAAAAGAAAGTTTAAGAAAAAAAATTAAACTTACCGATGCTACTAGTAAGAAAGTAGTTGATGCTGTTGTAAAAACATTTGGTACTAAGTTACCTCCTGCAGATTCTAAACAATTTAAACAAGCATTGTTAAAAGCTTTTAGAACAGAACTTAAAACAACTATAGCTAAAGATGTTTTAGGATCAAGAGCAGCTTATGAAACTTTTTTAAGAGATAATTTTGAAGCTATAATAGAAGCATTACCTCAAGACGTTATAAATAAAAGATTTAGACCGTTTGCAGAAGACACTGGTAAAAGAGAAAAAACTAAAGAAGGTAAAAAAATATTTAAGAAAAAGGATATTACTAAAGCGGAGTTTATAAAATACTTTTTAGGTAGAGATGTCGGTACATCAACTAAAGGTACTAGAAAAGATGCTTTAGCAGAAGCTTTAGCCCAGGAGTTTGCGACAGATGCTACCATGCAAACTATACAGAGGCCTGATGTAAGAGAAAAAAGAGAATTTGTAGATAAAACACAGACTACGGAAAAAGTTAGTAAAGCAATAGATAGACCTACAGACTTTGCTTTTAGTAAAATAGCAAAACTAGAACTTTCGTACAAACAAGATTTTTATCAAAAATTACCAGAAATAGGAAAAGCTATTGAAGCTAGCAATATTGATTTTAAAGATAAAAACTCTTGGAAAAACATAAAAAGCGTTGTATCACCTATTCTTGGAAAAGATTTTCCTAAATTAAGTGAAGTTTCTAAAGATTTACAAAAATATATTAAGCAATACTCTATTGTTAAAGAAAATTATAAAAATTTAGATACATTACCAGAACAAAGTTTAGATGAGTTTTTATTTAACGAAACTAAAGCTGCTGAAACAAATACTAATATTATAAAATTATTAGAATTAGGTAATGTAAAAATGACTACTTTATTTAATAATGTAGATAATATTATTAAACAAAGATTATTTGCTAAGGAATTAGGTAATCACTTGATAAACACAGGGATGAAGCCTGCTGAAGTTGCTAAATTATTTATATCTTACTACAAAGGTATGTACGCTACAAGTAGTAAAATAGGTGATGGAGGAATTATTATAGACAACCAAGGTAATGTTATTAAAGGAAATGAAAAAAACATCGGAACACCAAGGTATCAATCATTTTCTAATGTTAATGATTTTGTTAATAATGTTATTAAGCAAATTAAAGGTTTAGAAAACATTAAACTAACACCTTCAGGTCAAGTTAAAAACAAACAAAATATAGGAGGTGTTATTGTTGATTTTAATCTTTTTAGCGAAACATCTAAGTCTGCAATACAAGATAAAAATTTTGCTGGTAGAAAAAAACAAGCTAAGGAAGCTAGAAAATCTATAGATTTAATGATGAGCTTTATGGTTGATCAAGTTTTAAATAAAAAATCTATATACACTAAAGAAGATCTAGCAATGCTTATGGCTTCTATGAAAAGTAATATGCAAGGTCCTATTAAAAGAGCTGCCAATTTAAAATACATATACGAAGGTAAAAAAGTAAATGTCAAAGATCTTAGGTATGAACACATGATACCAACAAATTATGTTCTTTTAAAATTACTAGATTTTTACATGAATAGTAAAGGTTCTGTTAGAAATTCTAATGTAAATAAATTATTCGAGCAATATACAGTTGCTGTTATTCCAAAAGGCATGGATAAAGTTTTAGAAAAAATGAAACTAGTAGATGTAATGCCTTCTAATTATTTTGATGGTGATCCTTCTTATAAAAGATATTATAATATAAAAACTTTTGGAGCTCCAGGTGTAGTTGCTATAAAAAGTATAGATCCTAAAGATAATGGAAGAGTAATTGGTGAACAATGGGTTGCAGCTGAAACAGCTTTTAGTAAAGCTAAAGTTTATAATGAAAAAATATTACCACCTGTTATAGATAAAAAGTTTAACAAAAATACAACTAATAATCAGGTTTTAGATGAAATGGAAAAACTTGATAAAGAAGCTTCAGATGCTAGGGTTGCTTTTAGTAAAACTCAAAATCTTAATAAAGATTTCAATGATATAATTGAAAGAGCTACAGGTATTGGTACAGAAAAAAGATATGGGCAAACTAAAGCTAGAGCTGTAGGCGCAGACAAAGGTAAATTCAATTTGCTAGGTATACCACCATCTGCTCAAGACTTTGTAGGTTTAACTAGATATTTTGCTGGCAAAGGTAAACAAGGTGATAAAACTATAGCTTGGGTAAAAGAAAACTTTTTAGATCCATTTGCTAGAGCTAATATAGATATATCAAACGCTAGAGTTGCTTTAGCTAATGACTTTAAAGCTTTGAAAAAATTATTAGGTGTTAGCCCTAAAGATTTAAACAAAAAAATAACTGGTGAACCTTATACTGTAGGTAATGCTGTTAGAGTTTATACGTGGATACAACAAGGTATGACTATACCAGGTTTGTCTAAAGCTGATCAAAAAATACTAGAAGACTATGTTACTGCAGATGAAAACCTAGTTACATTTGCTAATGAGCTTATAGCTATAAACAAAGATAACGGTTATCCTAAACCTACTGATGGTTGGTTAGCCGGTACCATTACAACAGATTTATTATCAGGTTTAAACACTGTTGTTAGAGCTAAATATTTAAAACAATGGCAAAATAATGTTGATGAAGTATTTAGCGAAACTAATATGAATAAGCTTGAAGCAGCTTATGGTAAAGGTTACAGAGATGCTTTAGAAAACATGCTTGGTCGTATGAAAACTGGTAGTAATAGAGGTTTTAAAGGTGATACATTGACTGGTAGATTTATTGATTGGATTAATAATTCTGTTGGAGCTATTATGTTCTTTAATATGAGATCTGCTGTGTTACAAACTATATCAGCTGTTAATTTTGTGAACTGGTCTGATAATAATCCATTAAAAGCGGCAGCTGCATTTGGTAACCAACCACAATATTGGAGTGATGTAATTAAACTTATGAACTCTGATTACTTAGTTGAAAGACGTAATGGTTTAAAAATAAATGTTAGTGAAGCTGATATTGCTGAGATCGCTGCTGAGTCTAAAAATAAAGCTAAAGCTTTTATAAGTAAAATATTAAAACTAGGTTTTCTACCTACACAAATAGCAGATAGTTTTGCTATTGCTTCAGGTGGTGCTACGTTTTACAGAAACAGATATAAAAGTTTAAAGAAAGAAGGTTTATCTGACAAAGAAGCTGAAGCACAAGCATTTCAAGATTTTAGAGAAATAGCTGAAGAGTCACAACAGTCAAGTAGACCTGATAGAATTAGTCAACAACAAGCGGGTCCAATGGGACGTATTATATTAGCTTTTGCAAATACCCCAGCACAGTATGCTAGATTAATGCAAAAAGCCGCTAGTGATATTAAGAATCGCCGAGGAGACGACAAAACTAATATATCTAAGATATTATATTACGGAGCTATACAAAATGTTATATTTAACGCGTTGCAACAAGCTTTATTTGCTATGGCATTTGGAGATGAAGAACCTGATGAAGAAAAATTAAATAAAAAATATACAGGTATAGCAAATGGTATGGCTGATTCACTATTAAGAGGTGTTGGTTTTCATGGCGCTGCTATATCTACTCTTAAAAATGTAGTAATGAAGTTAGCTGAAGGTAAAGAAGCTCAAGATGCAGCTATAGAATTACTAGATATTTCACCTCCTATATCTTCTAAAATAGGTAAATTAAAATCTGCTGGTAGAACATGGGACTGGAATAAGAAAGAGATAATGGAAAAAGGTTGGTCGTTAGATAACCCTGCTTATTTAGCTGCTGGCCAAGTTATTAGTGCTGCTACAAATGTACCGCTTGATAGAGGTATAAGAAAATTACAAAATTTAAAAGATGCTTCTGATGCTGAAAACGAAGAGTGGATGCGAGTGGCTAATGCTTTAGGTTGGGCTAAATGGGAATTAGAGTGGCAAAAAGATAAACCTAAAAAGAAAAAGAAAAAGAAACCTTTTGGTAAAACTTTAGGAAAAACATTTGGTAAAAAATTAAAATTATAAAACAATGAAATTTTCTAAAGAAAAAAAAGATCCTAATTTAAAACTTTCAACTCAAGATAAGATTATTAATTGGAATAAAGCAAGGCTTAAAACAGGTAGATTTAACGATCAATTAGGTGGTGGTAAATTACAAGAACAAGAGAATAACTTGAGAACAGCAAAACAAGTTTCAGTAAGTGATATGCAAAAAATGGGTTACGATATTCCTAGTTCTGCAACTGGAGCTTATGGTCATGATGATCATGTTTATACAGCTTCACCTACTATCATGGATCGTCTTATGGGAAGAAAAAATTCAACAAAAATACATGAGGAGGCGCATGCTTCTTTGGCTATTCCGCAAGAAAATAAAATAAAAGAAATACAAAAAAAATCAGGTAGAGAACTATATGATTATTATGATGATCCAAAGGAGATTTATTCTAAAATAATGGAACTTAGAATTAATAACAATATAAATCCAAATAAAATTTTTAAAAAAGAAGATATACCTAGTTTAAAGAAAAAAACCTCAAGATTTGGGGAAGTGTTTCTTGAGCATATTCCTGATGAGGAATTATTAGATTTATTAAATAATGTAGCCTCTAAAAATGATTTAAGCAAAAAAAATTATACTTAAACTTAAAAATATGAAATTATGGAAAATTGTCCTTATTGCTCTAGTTGCTACTGTAGCTAGTTGCGGAATACAAAAAACACCACCACCACCTTCATCAGGCCCTTGGCTAGATGTTCCTTCTACCGTTAAGATAGATACATTATCTTATGCGAGATTAAATTGGAAAATTAGAACTGATTTTAGGTTTAGATGGGATTATGCTAAATATGCATCCAATCAACCGTTCTCATTTTATACATCACCATTCATTAATAAGTTTTGGAGACCGTTAAGTCCTTTTGATGCTTACTGGAATAGACACAATCTTTGGTATGATTGGGCTTTTGGTTATAACTTTGGTTACAACTTTGGTTGGAATCCATATACTTATAACCCTTGGTATTATAATTCTTATAATCATTGGAATAATAAAGCTATGATGAAAGGTAGAAGAGGTGGTTTAGCTTATAATGATAAAAACATAACACTAGAAGAAAGAAAAAACAGAGTGGATGTTATGGCTGAAAAATTGAAAAGAAAAATTGAATTAAATGAAAATAGGGTCAGAAATTATAGCAACCCTAATAAAAACTGGAATAAACAAAGTAGAACTAAATTTGTTCCAAGAGAAAACCCTGGTAATTTTAATCCTAAAATTACTCCAAGAGAAAACCCTAATAACTTTAACAATAACAACAATAATTTAAGTAAAAACATCGGTAGATCTGAAGTTAATTCAACTAAAGTTCTAATGAAAAATCAAAAATAACAAATGGCTCAAAAAATTTCAGAAAACACAGAGATACAATTAGATTTAAAAACAATCGGTATGCTAGTTGCAGGCGCCGTAAGTTTAGCAGCTATGTATTTTACTTTGCAAAAAGATATTGATCTTGCAAAAGAACTACCTAAACCAGAGGTAAGTAGAACAGAGTATGATCTTAAAGACGAGCTAGTAAGATCGACTATTATGGACATCGACGAAAAGGTGCAAGACAATAGCGAAAAACTAGATAAAATAGATGATAAACTGTTTGAAATTATAAATAAATAAAAATGAAAAACCTTCTAACAATATTAGCATTGACATGCGCTTGTTTATGCAGCGCCCAGTATGAAATACTACACATTAATTCATCGTGGAATAGTAGACATGATTTAGACATTAGAGGTATTAAAAATGCTAAGGTAAAATATATGTTATTAGATGATCAAACGCCTTCTTTCAAACAACAAATTAAATCAGTACCAACTATAATAGTTTTAGATAAGAATAAAAAGCCTAGAGGCATGTGGAATGGAGGTATTGCGTTAAAATTAAAAGTAACAAAAGAAGAAATACAAGATCATATTGATAAGTTAATAGCCCAAGAATCTGCCATTTCCTCAAGAAGAAGATCAACAAATTAAGACATTTGCAAAAGTGATTTCAAGGGTGTAAATAACAGGAAACCAGGTGATTATAATAATGTAACACTTTAATTATTATAAATGAACTTAATTTTATCTTTCTTGTTATTTTTTAATATCTCAAACGATATTGAAACTGAACTATTAAATGCTATTAACGAAGGGAATTACAACAAAGTAAACTCAATGTTAATAGTAAACCAAATCCACGCCGCAGAAAAAATTGATGGTAAACCACTATTAGTCCATGCTATTTTAGCAGACAAAGCTAATATTGTTTATTTACTATGTTTAAGAGGTGCGCAGCCTTTTGCAGATTTTTGTGATGAAGGCTATAATGCTATGGATTGGGCAAAGAAAAGTGGTAGTTATTACGCACGAGCCGAGTTAATAATGATAACCACACAGTAAGGAATAATAAAATGGGCACCATACCCAAACATTCCTGTAACAAGAAAGGGAGCTATGAAAATAGCCCCCTTTTTTTATATAATCAACTCCCACCAACCACTCATTTCCTCCGTTGGTGATCAACCCAACGAACGTTGATTATCCGTCACAACTAAGACAGCCGTCATCCATTGCTTGTTCAGCAATATCTCCACGTAACACTGACTCAGTTCTAGTGTAATATAAGGTTTTAATACCTTTCTTCCAAGCTTCAAAATGTACTTTATTAATCCACTTAGGTGTAGCAATACTAGGAAAAGCTAAGTTTAAACTTACGCTTTGATCTATATACTGCTGTCTAATACCTGCTTGATTAATTAATTCTAATTGATTAATCTCTTTAAATGTTTTAAATACATCTTTAGCTGGTATATCATTATAAGGACCTAATGTTACCTTATCTAGTTCTTTTAAACCTTGAACTGATCCTCCGTCTTTTAGTATTTTACCCCATGTTTTTTCATTATCAATTTTAAGCTTTCTTAATAGCTTTTTTAATGTAGGGTTTTTACGTATAAACGTACCTTTAGCTGACTGCTCTGTAAATACATTTGCAGCCCATGGTTCTATCCCTGGCGATACGTTTCCACTAAGCTTACTGTTAGATACAGTGGGAGCGATAGCGCGAAGATGGGTATTGCGAAAACCAGTACCGACACACCAAAGAGGTTCTCCAAAAGATTCAGCCAAAGACATTGAAGCTCTTTCAGACTCGATTTTAATTTGTGAGAAAATTTTTCTTGTTTCATATTGTGCTAATAATCCTTCAAATGGTAGGCCCTTTTCCTGTAGATACGTGTGCCAACCTAAAACGCCTAATCCTAAAGCTCTACCTTTTTCAGCAGATCTTACAGAATTATGAAATCCAACTTTACCTTTGGATCTCTGTATAAACTCTTCTAATACACCATCTAAAAACCATATAGCATCATGTATTAGATTACTTCCTTTCCATTCATCGTACTTAGCTAGATTTAAACTAGATAAACAACAAACAAAACTGTGTGACTCATCTGTATGTAATGTAATTTCACTACATATATTAGTCATATGTACTTTTAAACCGTGCTTTTTGTAAGCTGGTGGGTTACACTTGTTTGTATTCCCCTTAAATAACACGTAAGGTTCTCCAGTAGCTTTACGCTTTTGAAGAAGTTTTCCCCAACGTTTTCTAGCTTCTCTATCTCCTGACTCAACTCGTCGCATAAACTTGTCGCCGACCACAGCGCACTGGTGCAGGTTGAGCGATTGACGATTAATGTCTCCTTTAGGTTCACGTATTTCGAGCCACTCATCAAAATCGGGGTGTTCAATGTTAAGATTAACCGATGCAGCTCCTCGTCGGACAGATCCTTGATTAGTGGCAAGTATTGTTGAATCGTATATCTTACAAAAAGGCACAACTCCATCACTTGTTCCATTTCCTTTAATTTTTGCACTTGCGGGTCTGATTTGATTAATTCCGATTCCTACTCCACCGCCGTGCTTTGCGAGTAGCATCATCTCTAGGTTTTTACTACCTATATCGTATATACTGTCAGCAACATCTATACCGAAACAACTGATCGGTAAACCCCTGTCTGTTCCCGTATTAGATAACACAGGGGATGCAAGACACAACCAACCTGACCAAATGTATTCAAAAAACTTTTCGGCCATTTCAGGACGTTCTAAACGTCTTGCTACAGTATTACAAACTCTATGGTATGCATCTTTCGGTGTTTCACCTTTTAAAAGATAACCACCACCAATTGTTTTTTTATATACGTCAGTATCACCCCAAGCAGGGTAATCAACTCCTTTTTTCCATTCGTTATTCCACATCTGTTTCAAACTTTTTTTCTTTAGGTTTTTGTAACTCTTGTAACTCAGTAACTAATTCTTTCCATTTATCTTCACCTAAAAATAATTGAAAAGCAGTTAACGTACCTTTACTAGTTGTATCAACCTGTTGAAGCTTTTGAATTAAACCGTTAGTTACATTAGTTAATTGTTCAATTTTTTTCTTCATTAATATTAATTCATTTTCTTTCATATGTATTTATAAAACATTACTATTACTATTCTTTGTTTTGTGTATTCATTGGGGTATTTACTATGAAAATATTCACATGGATAAGACAATAATCTATTATCCTTATATCCTATTACTGAATTTAATTTCCATTTAGATTTATCATTAGCATCTTCTTTCAACATTCTATTAAACTCTTCAGCATTTGATTTTATATAAGTATGACCATATTTCTTATGTTCCCATAAAGCTGTTCCGTGTAATTTATTTTCTTGCGCTTTAATAAATAAAACTACAGCTCGATCAGGCTGTTGGTTTTCAATAATCGTATCATTGTGTATACGCCAACTATTATCCTGGCTTTGTTTAGCTTCTCTAGCGAAACATAATATATTTTTAATACTTTTACCTTCTATTTTTTCTAAAGATTTTTTAATATAATGAACAAGTTCAGATGGTAATTCTTTAATCCAAAAAGATTTACCTGGTGTTTTAAATTCATTAAATTCATCACAGTATTTTAACACTTCTTTATATAAAACATCGGGTAAAAAATTATCTTTTATATATATCATTACCAAACATCTTCAAAATCTTCGCCTTCGTTTGCTTTACTATAGTCAGTCGGCCTAATAGCGAAGAAATCAGTGTGAGTGTGACCCCCAGTAAGATGATCGAACCAAGCCATTTTTTCAATTGACTTTTGGTCATATTCGAATTTAAATTTTCCCTCTTGTTTGTAACCCAATTCTTGAAGTTTATCACCTGTACGTTTTTTAATAAAGTGTTTAAGGTCATATTCTGTTATTCCTTCAATATCACCCATTTCAAATAACTTAGATATATAAGTCATTTCAGCATTATGCATAGTTAAAGCTGCGTCATATACATGCTCTTTACATTCTTCTTTTAATCCTGGTATTTGTGAGCACATATGTCTAAATAATTGACAACCCATTTTACTGTGTAATGATTCATCTCTTACAGACCATTTCATTTGTTGGCCAATACCTTTTAATAGGTTTCTCATTTGAAAACTGTATAGTACAGCAAAGGCAGAATATAAACTAACCCCTTCAGCAAAAGCAGAAAAAGTAGCAAGAGACTTACCAATACCAACAGGATCGGACCCGCCATAACTAACCAGGTTATCAAACCTTGCAGCAGTAGCAGGCTCATGGAGAAAAGCTTCGTAATCTTCAAGTCCAAGTGTTTCATTTAAATAACTATAAGCTACAGCATGTATTGTTTCTTGTGATCCGAACATCATGGCCATTTGCTGTATTTCGTGTTTAGGAAACCATGATA